>Ga0209542_10003653_pt1 | contig 32637 bp, 28 predicted proteins | sample RifCSPhighO2_01_FD_184028 | JGI IMG/M metagenome (GOLD analysis project Ga0209542, IMG submission 184028) | Soil microbial communities from Rifle, Colorado - Rifle CSP2_plank highO2_0.1 (SPAdes) (version 2) | ecosystem: Environmental > Terrestrial > Deep subsurface > Rock core/Sediment ... | reverse complement strand
GTGTATTAGACCTTGAATCAATAAGAATAAAACTGGCTTCACCCGATGACATAATGTCATGGTCTCACGGAGAGGTGATAAAGCCGGAAACAATTAATTACAGAACACAAAAGCCTGAAAAGGACGGGCTTTTTGATGAAAGAATTTTCGGGCCTGAAAAAGATTACGAATGCGCCTGCGGAAAATACAAAAGAATAAGATACAAGGGGGTTGTCTGCGACAGGTGCGGGGTTGAAGTTACAAAGTCGTCAGTAAGGAGAGAAAGAATGGGTCATATTAAATTGTATGCGCCGGTTTCGCACATTTGGTTTTTAAGGGGAGTGCCTTCAAGAATGGGTTTGGTTTTAGACAAATCTTCACAGCAATTGGAAAAAGTTATTTATTTTTCTTCTTATATTATTACAAAAATTGATACAGAAGCCAGAGACAGGGTTTTAGAAGCCATAGAGCAGGAATACAAGGCAAAAGTAAAAAAGGAAAAAACAGAAGCTGCAAAAAATGAATTGAAAATCGCAAGAGAAAAAGCAAAAGAAGAAGTTTTGGATATAAAACCGCTTAAAATTTTATCAGAAGTTGTTTACCACGCGCTTTCCATGAAATACGGAGAAGTATTTGAGGCGGGGACCGGAGCTGAAACAGTAAGAAAAATATTTGAAAAAGTTGATTTGAAAAAAGAAACAGAAGCTTTGGCAAAAGAAGCCAAAGAAGCTCCGCCCGCAATGAGAAAAAAAGTTTTAAGGCGCTTAAAATTATTTCAGGGAATGTTAAAATCCGGCGTAAGGCCAGAATGGATGTTTATGGAAGTTTTGCCGGTTTTGCCCCCTGATTTAAGGCCAATGGTTCAGTTAGACGGCGGAAGATATGCCTCTTCTGATTTGAATGATTTATACAGAAGGGTTATCAACAGAAATAACAGGTTAAAATATCTGCAGGAAATTTCAGCTCCGTCCGTTATTGTAAGAAATGAAAAAAGAATGCTGCAGGAAGCTGTTGACGCTTTAATTGACAACGAAATGAGAAAGGGCGTTACAACCACTGCCACCACAGGCGGAAAAAGATTGTTAAAATCTTTAGCTGCTATGCTGGCTGGAAAACAGGGAAGGTTCAGGCAGAATCTTTTAGGAAAACGCGTGGATTATTCCGGCAGGTCGGTTATTGCCGTTGGTCCTGAACTGCATTTTTCACAGTGCGGATTGCCGAAAACTTTAGCTTTGGAAATTTTTAAGCCATTTGTAGTAAAAAGAATTTTAGATAAAGAATTAGCTTACAACATTCGCGGAGCCTCCAGATTGATTGAAGAAAAAGTTCCTGAGGTCTGGGCTATTTTAGAAGAAATAGTAAAAGAAAAGCTGGTTTTGTTAAACCGAGCTCCCACACTGCACCGTCTTGGAATCCAGGCGTTCAGGCCGGTTTTGACAGAAGGAGAAACAATAAAACTGCATCCTTTGGTTTGCGAGGCGTTCAATGCTGATTTTGACGGCGACCAAATGGCTGTTTATCTGCCGCTTTCAGATGAAGCCCAAAAAGAAGCAAAAGAAATAATGCTTTCTACTTTAAATCTTTTAAGGCCAGCTACAGGTTTGCCCATAATGGGGCCTTTCAGAGATATTGCTTTGGGATGCTATTTTTTAACTAAGCTGGATGCTTCTGAAAATAAAAAAGAAATTTACCCAGTTAAATCCGCTTCGCAAAGCGAAGCGGTGTCCAGCGAAGCTGGACAATTTAACCGGGTGAAATTATACTCTTCTGATTCAGAAGCTATTACAGCTTTTGAATACGGATTTTTAGGGCTTACGGACACTATAAAAGTTCAAAATCCAAAAATTGGCGAGACTGAAATAATTGAAACTTCTGTGGGCAGATTAATTTTAAATGCCAGCTTGCCCGATGATTATCCTTATATAAATAAATTAATAGACAACAAAGGATTAAAGGGTCTTGTCAGGGAAGTTATTGAAAAATATCCAAACGAAGAAGCAGTGGTTATTTTAGACAAAATAAAAACACTTGGATTTGAGTACTGCACATTGTCTGGAATCAGCTGGGGCATGGATGATTTGATAGTGCCGAAAGACAAGCCCAGATTGATAGCAGAAGCAGAAGAAGAAGTAAGGCGCATAGACAGTCATTTTGAAAAAGGACTTTTATCGCCGGAAGAAAAAATTTCTCAAAAGATTTTAGTGTGGCAGACAGTTAAAACAAAAATTGAATCATTATTAAAAGATACCCTTCCAGCTGACGGGCCGGTAATGTCTATTATAAATGCCGGAGCCAGAGGAACTTGGGCGCAGCCCGTGCAGATGGCAGGCATGAAAGGATTGGTGAATAACCCGGCAGGAGATATTATAGAGTTGCCGATAAAATCATCTTTTGCAGAAGGATTTAATGTTTTGGAATATTTTATTTCAACTCATGGCGCCAGAAAAGGAACAGCCGATACGGCTTTAAGAACTTCTTCGGCCGGATATTTAACAAGAAGGCTTGTTGACGTAGCTCATGACGTTATTGTCACAGAAGAAGATTGCGGAGATAGAACAGGATTTGCAGCTTATAAAAAAGATGCTGACGCCATAGAACAGGATTTTGTTTTCAAAATAGTTGGCAGGATAGCTTTAGAGAATGTTGAGAAAGATAAAAAAGTTTTGGCTAAAAAAGGCGAGTTAATTGACTGGAAAACAGCTGATGAAATTTCAAAATCAGGAGTTGAAAGAGTTCTTGTCCGCGCTCCTTTCAGCTGTAAGAGCGCGCAGGGTATTTGCCAAAAATGCTATGGATGGGATTTAGGTAAAAATGAATTAGTAAAGCTGGGCGAAGCAGTAGGAATTGTGGCAGCTCAAGCTATCGGAGAACCGGGAACTCAGCTTACATTAAGAACCCACCATTTGGGAGGAATTGTTGGAGCAGGAGATATTACGCAAGGTCTGCCGAGAATTGAAGAAATTTTTGAATCCAGAGCGCCTAAAGGAGAAGCAATAACATCTTTGGCTGAAGGCAAGGTAATAGGCATAGATGAAGAAAACAGAATAGTTAAAATCCAGTCAGCCAACAAAAAAACCGCTAAAAAAGATGTAATGGAATATAAAATTCCAGGCAGGATTGCAATTTTAGTTGAAAAGGGACAGGAGGTTAAAGAAAACCAGCCCTTGTGCGACGGAAGCCTGGATTTGAAAAAATTGTATAAATCAGCAGGAGTTGAAGAAACTCAAAGATATATTCTGAAGGAAGTGCAAAAAATTTATTCTTCGCAGGGAGTTGATATTCACGACAAACACATTGAAACTATAATTCAAAAAATGTTTTCAAGGGTAAGAATAAAAGAAGAGGGCGATTCTGACTGGATAAAAGGAGAGGTTGTAGAAAGATCAATTTTTGAAGAGGAATCTGAAAGATTAAAAAGAGCTAAAAAAACTCCTCCGACAGGCGCGCAGATATTGCTTGGCATTTCAGAAGTTGCTTTGAATTCAGAATCATTTTTGTCAGCAGCTTCCTTCCAGCAGACTTCAAGAGTTTTAATTAAAGCATCTTTAGAGGGCAAAGAAGACAAGTTGAGGGGATTAAAAGAAAACGTAATTATTGGAAAACTCATTCCTGTTGGAACCGGATTTCAGAAGAAGAAGTAATTATTAATGAGTAAAAAACAGCGGAAGCCCGTCTTCCGCTGTTTTTTAATGGCTCAACAGCCTGTTGAGTTATTCGTTAGTCTTGCGTGATGTGGCAGGGGACACGTGACTTGACAAGGTTGTTTGAATATGCTATGATAAACTTTATAGAATTGTATCTTTGACAACAGGGGCTTTAGCAAGGAAAGGAGGTAAAAATCTGTCATCCGCCAGCTGGCGGAGGCGGAGCCAAGCCCTAAACGTGCGTTTACGTGAGTTTTCTGTTTTTTCTGTAACTCGGGCTTGAAAAAGCCCACAAGACAAGGAGAGTTGTGAGATGAGAAACTTGATGAATTTGTTGGTGGTGTTGGTTGTTCTGTGTGCGTTCGTTGGCACGACCTTCGGCGCGGGCGGCTACAGTGATGGGAATCAGTTGAGCGGGTATTTTTCGCCGAGTACGGGAACGCCCCAGTGGAATTCCTACTCTTACGAAGCTGATGGCAGCGTACGGGGGTCTTTCAACATTTTGCTGGACCCTGCGCTGTATAGCTTCGAATCGGCTAGTTGGAGCTTTTATACCAACTGGTATGACACGAGTTACTGGACCGCGAGATGCTATGTGCGAGGCTTGCGGGAAGTTTCGGAGGATTGTCCACAAAGCCAGAATTGGCACCAGTCGGTTTCTGAAGATGGGCTGGATATCAATGCCGGCCTGAACTTCAATTGTTATGAGTATCCGAATTACGGCGGCGGGTTGGGTGTTGCATCTGGGTCATCCAGTTCAGACGATGCCAAAACACAGACTATGTCTGTGGATGGTTATTTCAATATCAATCATAGCGACTTGTCTGGCTCGGATCTCATGTACATGGAAGGCACGGAGGACCGCTGGGTGTACCCAGACGGTTACGAAAATCCGCCAGTCATCACTTCGACCTCGACTTGGACGGCTCAGTACACTATGTATGGGCGGTTCATTGCCGATACGTCGGAAGCGGCGCAGGCAATGGGCGCGGCATTCGCCGAGCCCGTACCCGAGCCTTCAACTTTCGTGTTGATGGTAATCGGTTTCATCACCAGCATCGCGGTCTACCTCCGCCGCAGATAGACCTAAGCTTTCGAGCTTGGTTCGTCAGGGGCGTTGCAGCAGAAATGTTGCAACGCCCATTTTTTTGCATAAAAAAATTAATTTTGTAAAATTATTGATATGACCCTCGTCAGATTTCACGCTATAGCGTGAAATCTGACGAGGGTCTATAATGTGCGGTTGTATTATTACCGAACACCTCAAACGCCGTGTGAGGCGTTAAAACATAGCTTGAATACAAAAGTTAAAGTGCTATAATAAATGAATCATAAAATGAATAAACAAATTTTAAATCCGAAGCGGGCGCAGGAAATTCAGGACGAAATTTATTATAATATGCCTTCTGAAAAAAAGATAAGGATTGCTAGTCAATTTTTTATGCTGGGCCAAAAATTAAGATGTTCAAAAACGATAAATGACGCCAGAAGAGTTATTAAAAAGAATAAGTGAAATTTTAAGCGACCTTAAAATTCCTTATGCAGTAACCGGCGGGTTTGCTGTATCGGTTTGGGGAAAGCCCAGATATACAGCTGATATTGATATAATTGTTGAATTGTTTGAAAAAAACATAAAGCCCTTGGCAAAAAAATTACTTGGAATAGACAAAAATGTTTATGCAGATGAAGATATGATTAGGAGCGCGCTGGCTCACCGCAGCGAATTTAATTTTATCCACCCCGACACAGGGCTCAAAGTTGATTTTTTTGTGATGGCTAATACGCCATATAATAAGTTAAAAATGAAAAGAGCAATACTACAGGACGTTTGCGGAGTGACCAGCGCTTATTTTGTTTCTCCAGAAGACTTAATACTGGGAAAACTTATGTGGTCAAAAGAAAGCGGCTCGTGGAAACAAAAAGAAGACATTAAAACCGTTTTAAGAAATCCAAAAATAAAATTAGATTTTAAATATATAAAAAAATGGGCAAAAAAACAGGGGACTTTAGAGGTTTTAAACAAATTATTAAAATAATTAACATCTTACATTTATAAAAGCTTTTAAAATTGTAAGACATAATTTTATGCAAAATCAAAAAGGCATTTTCCCGCCGCAGCGGGATCACGCCAGAGGCGTGACAACTATAGCGGGCATTACAATTTTTGTTGTTGTGGCAGTTTTCGCCTTTGGCGGAGTTTTTGCCTATGAATACTATCTTAAATCCCAAATCCCAAACCCCAATGACCAACAAAATCTTAATAACCAAAATCAAACTGCCTGCACAATGGAGGCAAAAGTTTGCCCCGATGGGTCTTCTGTGGGCCGTACCGGCCCTAATTGCGAATTTACCGAATGCCCGGACCAAACCGCAGGCTGGAAAACATACACAAATAGTGAATATGGTTTTGAGTTTAAATATCCAAGAGATTACAAATCACAAGAAATACCAACGGATAGTCCCACGGGTTTAAGCATAAATTTACCGCGCGGAAATACTATTGTGCACGAGATAAACAACGCGATAATAAATATTAATTTACCGGATGATTGCATGTTTAGTTCAAGCGCATTAGAGGATAAAAATATGTTGTCGTTTATAGAAACAAAAAAAATAAAAGGAATAAATTTTTATCATTATATAAATTATAAGTCAATGTCAGAATATCTAGGGGGATATTGTGGAATGTCTGCTGGGTGTTGGTATCATGATATTTATAGAACTTTTTATAATGGCAAATGCTACGAAATGGCATACGATCGATCAGACCGCGTGTTTTATGGCGTAGACGAGTATAGAGGCGCTACGCAAGAGGAAATGAATGTCCCAGAAGTTTTTGATCAAATAATGTCCACTTTTAAATTTATAAATTAATTATTTAAATGGCTAAAGATAAAAATAATAATAAAAATAAAAACGGAAACGGGAAAAACGGAAAAGAGTTGAAAAAAAATCCGGTTTTGGCTTCGTGGACAAAAAAATGGATAAAAGCAATTTTGATGTTTTTAGTTGCGATTATTATTGTTTTATCTTTTCCTGTCTTTGATAAAGCAGGGGCTGCCGGCAGATTTTTTATGATGGCTTCTGAATTTTTGGTTGGAAAGGCGCTTTATACAATTCCTTTGTTTTTGTTTGTGGCAGGACTGATATTTTTAAAATCAAAGAAAAAAGGCAGAAATCTTGCAATGCTTTTGGCAATTATTATTTCAATTGTGGGCATTGCAGGAATTTTAGCCGTAAAAGATATTTCAGTTGCGTCCGGCGGGTGGATAGGCTATCTTTCGGCAAAATTATTTGCCGGGCTTTTTGGAATTTTAGTCGCTAATATTATTTTTGGCGCAATTTTATTGATTGGCTTGTTTATATTTTTGCAGTTTATATGGCAGGAAATTCCAAAAGAAAAATTGGAGGAGGAAAAAAGGCCCTCATTTGTGCTTAACAGGCCTGAAAATGAAAATGTAAAAATAAAAGGCGTTGTTGAAGACAAACAGGAAAAGCCATCGCCCGCCCAAAACAGAATATCTTTATTCAGAAGAGGGGGAATGGATGACCAGCCCGAAAAAAAAGAAATCAGAAAATCAGATTCTCCGCCAAAAGGAGCTTATATTTTGCCTCCTTTGGATTTATTGCAGAAAAATGAATCAGCCCCCACATCTGGAAATATAAAAGAGAACTCAATGATAATTAAAAATACCCTTGATAATTTCGGCATTCCAGTTGAAATGGCGGAAGTAAACGTTGGTCCCACTGTTACTCAATATGCCTTTAAACCGGCTGAAGGCGTAAAGCTTTCAAAAATTACAACTTTATCAAATAATCTGGCGCTGGCTTTGGCGGCCCACCCGATAAGAATTGAAGCTCCTATCCCGGGAAAATCTTTAGTGGGAATTGAGGTGCCAAATAAAGTAAGGTCAACAGTCACTTTAAGAAATCTGCTTTCGCATCCTAACTGGCAAAACTCAACCAGCCCGTTGTTTGTGGCTTTAGGACGCAATGTTTCAGGAGCGCCGGTTTACGCTGACATTACAGAAGGTCCGCATATTTTGGTGGCGGGAGCTACGGGAACCGGAAAAACTATATTTTTAAATACTTTGATTTTGAGTTTGCTTTACAAATGCACTCCGGACAATTTAAGGATTATTATGGTTGACCCGAAAAGAGTTGAATTCCAGAATTATAATGATATTCCGCATCTTTTGTGCCCTGTGATTTATGACGCCACAAAAACAATAAATGCTTTGCAATGGCTTACCCACGAAATGGAAAGGAGATTTGAAATTTTTTCTGAAGTGCCCGCAAGAAATCTTGCCACTTATAATCAGAATAAATCTGTGATAGCTTCAGGGCTTCAGCTTCCATATATTGTTTTTGTGGTTGATGAGTTAGCTGACTTAATGGCGGTCAAAGGCAGGGAAATAGAGGCCGGAGTTGTAAGATTAGCCCAGATGGCAAGAGCTACGGGAATCCATCTTGTGTTAGCTACCCAAAGGCCGTCTGTTGAAGTTATTACGGGATTAATCAAAGCCAATGTGCCGACAAGAATTACCTTTCAGGTCTCTTCGCAGGTTGATTCAAGGACTGTTATAGATACTTCCGGAGCCGAAAAATTATTGGGAGCAGGAGATATGCTATTTTCATCGGCAAAATCAGCTAAAATAAGCAGAATTCAGGGTCCTTATGTTTCAGAAAAAGAAGTTAAAAAAGTATCAGAGTTTATTGCAGAACAGGCAAAAAAAGTTGAAGAGCCCCAATCTGTTTTGGTGCAGAATTTAAAAAATGCGCTAGAACGGCAAGACGCAAAAGAATCAGCTGTCAGCGGAGAATTTTTTGGAGACGAAGACCCGCTATTCAACGATGTTAAAAAAATAGTTTTAGAAACGCAAAAAGCTTCGGCGTCATTTTTGCAAAGAAGATTAAGAATCGGCTACTCCAGGGCAGCTCGGTTAATTGATATGTTAGAAGAACAGGGAATTGTGGGTCCAGCTGACGGAGCAAAACCAAGAGAGGTTTTTGCTGACAATAAGGGAGATGCAACTAAGGCGAGACTAATTCCCGGCGGAGGATTAGACGAATCAGAAGAGCCATCTGACGATGGCGGCTGGCAAAAAGTTTAAAAAAGCAAGGTCACAATTTGTGACCTCAAAAATATGCCACAAAATTTAATCATAATTCCGGCAGAAAGAATAGTTAGCAAAATTTATATTATACGAAATAGGAAGGTTATGCTTGATAAAGATTTGTCTGAGCTCTATGGCGTAAAGACAAAATCTCTGAATTTAGCAGTGAAGAGAAATCTCAAAAGATTCCCAGAAGACTTTATGTTTAAACTAAGTAAAGAAGAGTTTAAAAACTTGAGGTCACAAATTGAAACCTCAAGTTGGGGAGGAACAAGATATGAACCCCTTGTTTTTACGGAGCAAGGAGTAGCTATGCTCGCCAGTGTTTTAAATAGCACCAGGGCGATTAATGTGAATATTCAAATTATCAGAACTTTTGTAAAAATTAGAGAACTTTTGGCAACAAATGAGGCCCTACAAAGAAAAGTAATAGAGATGGAAAGAAAATATGATGGAAAAATAAAAGAAGTTTTTGATACTATCGGACTTTTATTATCTGATAAAATTAAGCCCAAAAAAGAAATAGGATTTAAGTAATTTAAAATTAACATTTACTGAATTAATTCAGTAACAAAAAATATGCAAAAAGAAAAAGGTGTTTCAATTATAATCGGTGTAATGATTATTGTTGTTGCGGCAGTTTTGTTATTCGGTGGAGTTTTTGCATATCAGTATTTTGTAATACCAAAAGCAAATAATCAACAACAAAACCCAACTGCTTGTACAGAAGAGGCAAAAGTTTGCCCCGATGGGTCGTCAGTCGGCCGTGCCGGCCCTAATTGCGAATTTACCGAATGCCCGATTGTAGACGAAACCGCCGGCTGGAAAACATACAAAAACGAAGAATACGGATTTCAGATAGATTATCCATTAAATTGGAAAGTTGTAGAAAATACCGTTGATAATGGAGAAAAAGGTTGGTGGTTCTGTCCTAACAATGAGAATGTACCATGTCCTTCTGGCTCGGAAATATTTACTTTTAGCAGAGAAATTAAGGCAGGGGAGGGAAATTATGAAAACAGACACTCCTTTGGTGCAAAGAATGGAAAATATTTTTATTCGTACTTAAATGATTTTCCAGTAGAAAGGCAAATAGATGCTGAGATATATTCTAAAATGCTTTCTACTTTTAAATTTACAACGCCGACAAACCAAACCGCCGGCTGGAAAACATACACGAATAGTGAATATGGTTTTGAATTTAAATATCCAAGCGAATATACTTTCTATGATTCAGGACTCGGAAACGCGATTTTTGCAGTTAGTTTGCAAAGGCAAAATCAATTTTCTTTTAGCACGCGTATCTATTTGAGAGATGGAAAAACAATCAACCAATGGATTTCACAAGATGTCGGTTCAGATGGAGTATCACATTACAGCACATTTGTTAAAAACATAAACGTGGATGGAACTAACGGTATTATAGCAATTCCTGTTATAGTCATGGGTGGTAAAAATTATTATACTGCTATTTTTCCGAAGGACAATTATATGTTTGAGATATTAATTACTTCTGAATTTTCTAAAACTCCCCAAGAAACTATTTCCTTATTGGATCAAATTATTTCCACTTTTAAATTTACAAAATAAAAAATAAGATTATGGCAAAAGACAAAAAAGACCCTCCTTCGCATAAAGCTACGGAAGGGCAAGTAAAAAAGGAAAATAAGGCGATACAGAATGCGGTTGATGAAATTAAAGAAAGGTTTGGCGAGGGGGCGATTATGACAATGCGCGAAATACATGCAGTTAATGTTGATGTGGTTCCCACGGGCTCAATTGCAATGGATCTGGCTTTGGGCGTCGGCGGAATGCCAAGAGGAAGAGTTGTTGAAATATACGGAGCCGAATCTTCGGGTAAAACAACTTTGTCTTTACACGTTATAGCTGAAGCCCAAAAAAAAGGCGGAATATGCGCTTTTGTTGACGCAGAGCATGCCATGGACCCCGATTACGCAAAAAGAATAGGCGTTGATGTTGATAATTTACTTATCTCACAGCCGGATTCCGGGGAGCAGGCGTTGCAGATTGTTGAGACGCTTGTAAAGACCGGCAATATTGATGTTATAGTGATTGATTCTGTGGCGGCCTTAACTCCCCAGCGGGAAATTGAGGGAGAAATTGGCGACCAGCATATGGGATTGCAAGCTCGTTTGATGAGTCAAGCGTGCCGTAAGCTTTCAGGAATTATGGCAAAATCAAATACAATGGTTATATTTTTAAACCAGACCAGAATGAAAATCGGCATGGTTTTTGGCTGTTTAAATTACAAATCAAAAATAAATTTAGCAGATGGCGGGACTGAATGTATTGGCAAAATAGTAAATCAGAAGAAAAAAATGGATATTTTATCTTACGATTGGAATAAAAGACAAATTATATCTCGTTCTATAAACGGCTGGTTTAATAATGGCCGGACGGATAAATTTTTGCAAATTACAGCGTATAAACCGTATGGGAACGGCAAAGCTCAATTTTCTTGCACACCCAATCATCCCATTCTTACTCCTACGGGATGGAGAGAGGCAGATCAGTTGAAGAAAGGAGATTTAGTTATGGTCGCTGCCCCTTTTAAGCTGAGCCATTTCCAATACGAAGTAATTAGGGGCAGTATTATGGGTGACGGAAATTTGAGCAACACTATACATAAAAAATCATTGGGCATTAGATTCAGGATGGGGCATTGTTTAAAACAAGAAGAATATTTAAAATGGAAAATGAATTTGTTAAAAAATATTTCAGGGTCTTTTTCAAGAACCAAAGATTCTGTTAATTTTGACTTGACGCCTTTGGCGGAACTTTATCCGTTTAAAAGAGCCATATATAAATATAAATATAAATTTTTTTCAGCAGATTTTATTTCAAGTTTGACTCCGTTGTCTTTGGCAGTATGGTATATGGATGACGGGTCTTTAGACATAAGAGACAAAAACAAAACAAAGGGCAGAATTAATATCGTTGTTCAACGAATGAGTCCGATTAGCAGAATTTATCTTAAAAAGATGTTTAAAGACAGATATGACATAAAAGTGAGATTAAGGAGGCAAGGGAACTTACCCGTATTTTGTTTTGACCAGGAAAATACTAACAAGTTTTTAAATCTTATTAAGCGTTTTATCCATCCCTCAATGGAATATAAATTATTGCCGGCATATAGAAATAAATTTGATGTGGTTCCCAAATTCTCAAATAAAGTTTTAAAACCGATTGCCTTGCCGATTACGGATATTAGAATAAAGCCAAAAACTAGAAGCATGATGAGGTTTGACATAGGAGTAAATAAATTACATAATTTTTTGGCTGACGGTGTTATTGTACATAACAGTCCGGAAACTACGCCCGGCGGATTGGCTTTAAAATTTTATGCTTCTGTAAGGGTTAATTTAACCAGAACAGCCCAGATAAAATCAGGAGACGAAATTATAGGAAACAGGGTAAAAGCCAAGGTTGTAAAAAATAAAGTAGCAGCTCCATTTAGAACAGCTGAATTTGATATCTATTATAACGAGGGGATTTCAAAATCAGGAGATGCTTTGCGCGCCGGCCTGGCTTCCGGGTTGATAAAACAATCAGGGAGCTTTTTTACATTTGAGGGCGAAAAAATCGGGCAGGGCACGGAAGCCGCAAAAACTTATCTTAAAGAACACCCGGAAGCGATAAAAAAAATAAAAGAGGAGGCGATGAAGGTAAAAGAATAAAAAAAGAATAGTGAACAAAAAAACATCCCCGCTTAGCGGGGATGTTTTTTTGATATTTACAGAGTCTGTGGATAAATTATTTTGAGTTTATTTTTATAAAAGATATTATTAAGTAATGTTTATGAAACTAAAAAATTTTTTATTTAATAAAAAAGCGCTTATTGCATGGGTTTTTTTCGGCTTGGTTGTTGTTGCCGGAATAGCTGGCATAACAAAAATTAAAGCAGCAGGCACTGTTTATATAGATCAGGCATGGCTTAGCGCTAATGGCCCGGCCCCATACATACTTTCCCAATCTGACACTACTTATATTCTGCAAACAAATGTTGTTTCTGAAGGCACTGCTTTTATAGTTGACGGCAAGAATGTTACTTTAGACCTTAATAATTATGAAATAAAATTTGGGGCAATTCAGGGATATTCAGATATTCCCAATGGCAATTTTGAGCAGGGAAGCGGCAGTACAGTTCCATATTGGAATTTAAGCGGAGCTCCGTCTGCAAGAATAGTTTCCACATCAGAAATGCCCATGAAAGACAGCCAGACCTTAAAATTGAATAACCCCACAGCTACAGAGGAAATAATTTCTGATTGGGCGGTGCTCCCTGCCAATAGAACATATTTTGCATCAGCTCAAATAAAAAGCTGTTACGGATGCAAGCATTATATAAAAGTGGAGAATGAAGCCGGAGCCATTGTGGCAAGCATGAATACAGTTAATGTGGCCATTGGAGACATAGTGGGGGTTAAGTTTAAGCCTGCTGCTCAGGGAAAATATCGATTGCGTATTATGTTTGAAAATCCGTCAGGCACGAGCTCTTCGTACATTGATGACGCATTTATCCGTCCCGCTTATGACGCAGGAATTGTTATGGCTGGATATTTTGATTCTTTTCGCACGCCAGATTTAGTTGGCATTAATCCGCCAAACCCTCTTTCTCAGAATACAAATTTTGTTGTAAAAAATGGCACCATCAAAGAGGGGATTAATGGCACAAGTTTCAAAGTAATGTATAAATTTGGAGCTGTAGGCACAGCTGAGATGGCTAATGTAAGGTCATTTGTTTCAGGAATAAGTTCCTCAAATTTTATTTCAGAAACAGCTTACAATAATCTTCATGATAATGTTTTTACCAACCAAGCCCCTGATGTTATAGACCGTATGGATTTGTCTACATTTCCGGTAAAGCCTGGCTCTAATAGCATTATTACTAATAATATTTTTGAAGGAGGGCAGGGCGCCATAAGCGTTTTAGACTCCAGCAATATAACAATTACCAATAATACAATAAAAATCAGAGCTTCAGTCACCAATCATTACGGCGTAACAATGTATAATTCAAGCAATATTACAGTTCAAAATAATCGTTTTGAGCCTTATGCTGGCCCTGGTGTCGTTCTTAGCACCAAAACCACTAATTCTAATGTTTCAAATAATACTTTTGTTTTAAAGGCTATGCCGTGCGACACAGAATATCCTACTAGTCTTACAACCCCAGCAATCCGTGTTACCGATTATAATACTACTAATTCAGCTAATATGACCCAGAACAACGTTATTCATAATAACACTATAACTGGAACCGTGAGTATGTTTTCTCAATATCCATCTTGTATGCCAGCTTTAGTAGGTTTTCATTTGAGCACGGGCGGGCAAAATGAGTATTACGAAAATTCTGTAAAGCTAAGCACAACAGACGCGAGAGCGCACGCGATTGGAATTTATGCTGCGGCCCCACGGACTGGGCTGTTTCACGATAATTTTTTTGAAACCAATAATATGGACGCCTGGATAGCCAACCCTTATGGCCTTGGAAATAATGGACGATATATTTCCAATACTTTTTCAAAAGGCGCAAATCCATTGGAATATCATACTTTTTATGTGGGGTCTTGTTGCGGATTTCAAGCAGACAATCATGTTTTTACAGATAATCAGTTTACAAATGGAGCAAGCATGGATGATGTTTATCTTTTTAGCAACCAAAGCGATCATTATAGCTATACTGTGAAATGGTATTTAAATGTTAATGTGGTTAATCAAAGCAATAATCCAATAGCAGGGGCTTTGGTTTCTGCTGATGCAACCGGCGGAGGAGCTGAACATGTTGAAGCTCTAACAGATTCCTCGGGCAAAGCAAAATTAGAAGTAACTCAATTTTACAGAGAAGGATACAGCTTAAGAGTTAATCCTGTTTCTAATTACACCCACTTTGCACCGCATACTATAACTATAAGCAAATCAGGTTACAATCAACATTCTGAAACAATATCTTTAAGCCAGTCAAAACAAATTACAGCCACCCTATCTAGCGGAGAAACAGGACCAGAAGAACCGTCTGTTTTTACTATTTCATCTACAGCCGGAGCTAACGGCTCTATTTTTCCTTCGGGTTCCGTGTCTTTAAATCAAGGCGACAGTCAGACTTTTACAATAACTCCAAATTCAGGATATAAAGTAAATACTGTTTTAGTAGACGGATTATCAGTGGGGGGCGTATCAACTTACACTTTTAACAATGTTTCAGCTAATCACACTATTTCTGCAAGCTTTGCTTTTATTAGCGCCCCTACCTGTACTTTCTTTACCTACTCTGACTGGTCAGTCTGTCAAACAAATAACACCCAGGCAAGAACAGTGGTAAGCTCCTTGCCTGCAGGCTGTGCTGGAGGAAGCCCCGTACTTTCTCAATCTTGCGTATACATCCCTATTGTCACAGAAACAAATGATTCAGCTGAAACATCTAACCAAACTGCCATTAATCAAGCATCCGAAGAATCTCTATACCTCCAATTAAATGGCAGTTTGTATTATGGAAAAACAACCCCGGAAGTTGTGACTCTTCAAAAAATGTTATCAAAGGACGAAACAATATTCCCAGAGCAAAAAGTCTCAGGCATCTTTGGAAAAATAACCGAAACCGCTGTGCAAAGATTCCAATGTAAATATCTATCTTTGTGTTCTGGCTCATATAATACAAACGGATACGGCACAGTGGGGCCAAAAACAGTTACAAAGCTAAATGAGATATATGGCTCAGTCCAAGCTGCCTCCGTTCAAACACAAACCCAGCAAACCTCACAAATGACCGAAGAACAAAGGCAAGCCCTTATCAGCCAGTTAAGAGCGCAGATAGAGACTCTTTTGCAGCAAGTTATCCAGCTTTTACAAGAACAGATAGCTAATCAGCTTGGCGTGCAGTAACTAACTTAAATCAAAACAGCCCTAAGCTTTCATCAGGGCTGTTTTTAATTGCTGATTACTTTTTACTATTATTTTGGCGTATACGGCATTAATCCCATTTGGCGGGCTCTTTTTATTGCTGTTGCAATCTCTTTTTGGTGATGGGCGCAGAGCCCCGTTTTTTTCCTCGGCTTTATTTTGTAAAAGCCGGATATAAAACGAGACAGCAATTCTGTATTTTTAAAATTTATGACGTCAATATTTTTTTGGCAAAAATGACACATATTGCGTGAATTTTTAATTTAAAATTATAAATTTTAATTGAATATTAAATTTTAAAAAATTAAATCATTTAAAATTGATTTAAAATTTAAAATTTAGAATTTAAAATTAGAAAGGGATATCTTTAACGTCAATTTCATCTGCGGCGTCTCCCTCAAAAGGAGTTTCTTTTGTAACTCCGCTTGATGTTTCTGGGGGCGGAGGAGTATAATTTTCTTCTATTATTGGTATTTCTTCTGATTTGGGCTGGTCGGGTTCCGGCTTAGAAAATGATTTTCCATAATTTGCGCTTCCAGAGCTGCCCGATGAACCTGCGCCCTTTGGGCCTAATTGCATTGATTCTGCTATTATTTCTGTTCTGTATTGCTTGATTCCCTGTGAATTTACCCAATTTCTTGTTTTTATTCTTCCTTCAATTAAAACTAAAGACCCCTTATTTAAATATCTTGAGCTTATATCAGCTAATTTTCCAAAACAGACAATATTATGAAATTCAACTTCTTGTTTTTTTTCTCCGGCGCCGGAAGTATAAAATCTGTTGGTGGCTATGCTAAAACTTGTTACTTGCTGACCTGATGGCAAAGACCTTACTTCCGGGTCGCGGGTAACGTTCCCTAATACGAAAGCTTTATTGAGGTTCATGAAACTTGAAACTTGAAACTTGAAACTTGAAACATTTTATATTTACTTTTTATGTTTCATGTTTTATGTTTCATGTTTTATGGTTACTCGCCGAGTATTTCTTCTAATTTTTGCTCTATATCTTTTAACTCGATTTTTTCTTTTTCAATAGAAGCTTTATGGGTGTCTGGCTCTTGAAGCTCTTTGCGCTCTATTATCTCTTCTTTTTTTAGAATTGGTGCTGACGGGTTTTTTGTTCTTCTTTCTTTGCGTATTTTTACAGCTTTTTTTATTATAACAATATGGCGTACGATTTTTTCATTTTTTTCAATTTTATCTTTTAGCTCTTGTAAAATTTCCGGCTCTGATTGAAATTCTAATACAGCCATAAAACCAGAAGCATGTTTTTTGATGGGGTATGACAGGGTTTTTGCAGTCGGATTTATTTTATTCAAAATAACCCCTTCTTTGTTTTGAATAAAGGATTCAATTTCCTTTGCCAATGTGTCTGCTTCTTCGCTTGTAATTTCGGGCGAGACTATATATGTTAATTCGTATGCTTTCATAAATATTTGTTATGTGATTACTATATCAGATAGTGCTTGAAAATTCAAGAGGCAGATAATATAATGGTAGTATATGAAAATTAACCCCGATATATTTAAATCCTACGACATAAGGGGTATTTACCCTCAGGAATTAAACGAAGAGGCGGCTTTTTATATAGGCAGGTCTTTTGTTGGTTTTTGTGGCGCAAAAAAAGTGGCGGTGGGGCAGGACGCAAGGGTTTCTTCTAAGGCTCTTTTCAAGGCGTTGGCAACCGGCATTCAAGCCGGCGGAGCTGAAGTTTATGACATAGGCCAAGTGCCCACAGAATGCCTTTATTTCAGTGTGGGCAATTATGATTTTGACGCAGGAATTATGATTACAGCTAGCCATAATCCAAAAGAATACAACGGCTTTAAGATAGTAAAAAAAGAAGGCAGCAATATCAAGATTGTGGGTGGCACAGAACTGTTTTCCTATTTTAAAGAAAATGGCAATAGAGAAGATATTGAGATGGAAGTTAAAAAGAAAGATATTTGGCATGATTATTTAAATCATGTTTTGTCTTTTGTCGATTTGAGTGAAATTATACCCATGAAAGTTGTCATAGACGCCTCAAATGGGGTGGCTGGCAGTGCGGTTTCAAAGATTCAGGAAAAATTACCAGTTGAAATTATTGCTTTGAACTTTAAGCCAGATGGCAACTTCCCCAATCATCCGCCAAATCCTCTTTTGGAGGGTTCTGCAGACCAAATAAGCAATAAAATAAAAAAAGAAAAAGCTGACTTAGGTTTTATTTTTGACGGAGACGCAGACAGAATTTATTTGATAACAGAACAGGGGGAGTTTGTTAAAGCAGATATCACTTTGACGCTTCTGGCAAAATATTTTTTACAGAAAAATCCGGGAGCCGGAATTGCTTTTCATGTAACTTGTTCAAAATCGGTCTCGGCATTTGTTAAAAAGTGGGGAGGCCGGCCCATTAGAACAAAAGTTGGATTTATTAATATTCAGCAGGGCCTAATAAACAATGGCGGAGTAATGGGCGGGGAATTGTCAGGACATTATTGCTTTAAAGATAATTTTTATTGTGATTCAGGCATGATTACTCTTTTGACATTGTTACAAATAATTTCACAAGACGGCAGAAAAGTTTCAGAAATAATGAAGGAGCTGTCTATTTATGCAAAAGAGCCGGAAATCAATTTTGAAGTAAAAGATAAAGACGCAATTTTAGAAAAAATCAAAGAAAAATATTCAGACGGAAAACAGGATTTTTTGGACGGAATAACCATAGAGTATGACAATTGGTGGTTTAATGTTCGCGCGTCAAACACAGAACCGTTATTGCGATTGACCATTGAAGCAGACACAGAAGAGCTATTAAAACAAAAACAAAAAGAATTGACAAGCTTTATTAAAGAATTATAATTAAAATATGTTAGACGATAAAGACATACAAAAATTAATGGAGGTGCTGGCGACCAAAGATGATGTTAAAGAAATTAAAGAAGATTTAAACGGGCTGAGAGAAATGGTTCAATCTTTAGTTATTGCAGTCGATAATCTTGTTAAAGCAGTTTCTGATTTGAGTCAAGAATATACAATGATATCATCTAAGGTTGACCGTCATGAGAAATGGCTTCATCAAGTTGCCGAAAAACTCGGGATTAAATTGGAATACTAATTTATTTTGATATCATAAAATTATGGGAGAAATACCAAGAGAATCAGAGGAAATTCCTGAAGAAAAACCAAGACGAAAAACAAAAGAAGAGATGATGGATGAAATTATGAAAAAAGATAGAGAGAAATTTGATGCGATTGAAGGAAAAAGAAAAAAATCGTTAGACGAAAGAAAAATCTCAAGTATGAAAGGACACGCTGAAAGGATTGATCAAGCCAAGGAAGAGCATAAATTGGCTCTGGAAGAATTAAAAAAAGCCCAAGAAGAATTAAAAAAAAAGAATGAAGAAGTAGAAAAATTACGAAAATCTCTAGGTCTTTAAGTCTTTAAATAACAAAAACAGCCCAAAATTGGCTGTTTTTGTTTATATATTGTAGGGCTATAAGCTAGACGAGCCCCATTTTTTCACGGACTTCCTGCATAGTGGTTTGAGCAATTGTCCGGGCTCTGGACTTGCCTTTGTTTAAAATTTCCTGCACGTAAACTTCTCTCGTAAGAAGCTCTTTTTGTTTTCTGCGGTATGGTTCTAAATAATTAATCACAACTTTTGCCAGAGATTTTTTAAAATCGCCGTATCCCTTGCCATTAAATTCTTTTTCAATTTCTTGGATTGTTCTGCCAGAAAGCAGGCTGTAAATTGTAAGAAGATTTGAAATGCCGGGTTTTTTTGTAACATTATAAATTACGCCTTTGCCGGAATCTGTCTGGGCTGACATTATTTTCTTTTCTAGTTCTTCTTCTGTGTCAAAAAGAGAAATATAGCTTTTTGGTTCGTCTGTTTTTGACATTTTTTTCTTTGGATTTTGTAAACTCATTATTTTAGCCCCTGATTTTGGCAAAATTGTTTCCGGCTCGGGAAAAGTCTGACCGAATTTTTGGTTGAATTTTCTGGCAATTGTTCTGGTCAGCTCAACATGCTGTTCTTGGTCTTTGCCTACGGGAACACCTTGAGTTTTGTAAAGCATTATATCGGCAGCCATTAAAACAGGGTAATTAAACAATCCGGCATTGATATAATCTTTGTGCTGTTTTGATTTTTCTTTAAACTGGGTCATTCTTGAAAGTTCGCCCATTGGAGTAATTGTGCCCAAAAGCCAAGCCAATTCTACGTGCTCTTTTATATCCGATTGGACAAAAATTATTGATTTGTCAGGATTGACTCCCGCTGCCAAATAAATTGAAGTTGCCTCCAAAATATTTTTTTTCATTTCTTTGGGGTCGTAAGGAGTTGTGACTGCGTGCATATCAACTATGCAAAAAACGCATTCGTTTTTTTCCTGCAATTCAATCCATTGTTTTACGGCGCCCAAATAATTTCCTATGTGAATGTTGCCTGTTGGCCTTATGCCAGAAAAAATACGCATTGTTAAATAGTTAAATAATTATATTGTTAAATTGTATCACTAATAGAGGATTGCGAAAAGACTTGACAAGTATCTATTTTAGAGTTATTATCAATATAGTACACTTAAGTTATGATAGCGCGTGAAGGCTAATTGGCGCGACAGAAGTGAAGCACCCTTTTTCGCTTAAGCTCGCGCCTGCATGGGCGAGTATAAAGACGGGGACGCATCTGCTCTGCGCCCATCAAAAAGCCGATTTGTGAAATCTCTCACGAGAAATCTCAGCCGGCTTCTTTTTTTGCCCAATCTAAAAACAGCGGAAGTCCGTCTTCCGCTGTTTTCTGGTATAATAGAATAATATGCCCATTAGAAAAGAACAATTTGCGAAGGACGAGATTTATCATATTATTTTACGCGGATTGGATGATAATTTAATTTTTAAAGATATAAACGATTATTATCGCGGCATTTTTTCTATTTATGAGTTCAACAATGCTAATCCCATAGAAATCAGAAAAAGAAGGCAAGCTCGCCGAAAAGAAAAAAAGAAAGAAAAAGGCGGAAGCCCGTCTTCCGCTACTTTTGAGAAGAGAGATAGATATGTTGATATTTTGTGCTTTTGTTTTATGCCCAATCACATACATTTGCTTTTGAAGCAGTTGAAAAATGATGGGATAACAAAATTTATGAGGAAAGTCGGAACAGGATACGCAAAATACTTTAATAGCAAGTATTCTAGAAAAGGGTATGTTTTTCAAAATAGATTTCGTTCTGTCCTCATTAAAGACGATGACCAATTGAGAGTTATTTTTAATTATATTCACGCAAACCCCATATCTTTGATTGAACCAGGCTGGAAAGAAAATGGAATAAAAAATTTAAAAAAAGTCGCTAAATTTTTAGAAGACTATAAGTGGTCAAGTTATAAAGATTACGTTGGCGAAAATAACTTTCCATCAGTCACAGAAAGAAATTTTTTATCAGAATTTTTGAGCGGTGTCGATGGATGCAAACTATCTTTAAAGGATTGGATTAAATATAAAAAATCCCTGACTAGGAGCCAGGAACTTTTATTGGAAGAATGATAAAGATAAAAAAGGCGGAAGACGGGCTTCCGCTGCTTTTTTAGACTTCGATTACGACAGGCAAAATCATCGGCCTTCTTGATGTCTTGGTGTGCAGAAAATCGCCGACTTTATTTCTTATTTCATCTTTTACATATGTCCAGTTTACAGCTCCTCCGTGTCCAGCTGATTTGTCTACAATTTCAATTACTTTTTTACGGGTTTGGGATAACAAATCTTTTGATTCCCTCAAATACACAAAGCCGCGGGAAATAATGTCAGGGGAGCCCTTAACTCTTCCGGTCTTTCTGTCTATGATGGCAATGATGACAAACATTCCGTCTTTTGCCAGCATTTGGCGGTCTCTTAAAACTATTTCTCCGACATCTCCAACTCCCAGTCCGTCAACAAAAATATAATTTGTCTGCGCTTTTTCTTTTAGCACTTCGGCTTGCTGGCCGGTAAATTTTATAACAGATCCGTTGTCCGGAACAAAAACCCGGTCTTTTCTGAATCCGATTTCATAAGATATTTTAGCGGCTTCTTTCAAAAAATAATGGTTTCCGTAAACAGGTATAAAATAGTCAGGTTTTATTTCTCTTATCATATATTTTATATCTTCCCTGTTGGCGTGGCCGGACGCATGCACATCTGCAACATCTGAATGATAAACATAATCGGAAAGGCGGTAAAGATTATCTTTTAATCTTTGGACAGTTCTTTCGTTTCCTGGGATAACAGATGAAGAAAAAATAACAGTGTCCTCTTTTTTTATTTTAACAAAGCGGTGGTTTCCGGCTACAATTCTGGACAAAGCTGCCATTTCTTCGCCTTGAGCCCCTGTGCAGATAATAATTAATTTATTGTCAGGATAATTATGCGCCTTATCTGTTGTGATTATGACTCCTTTGGGTATTTTTATATATCCTAATTTTGTAGCAATTTCTATATTTAATTTCATTGAAAAACCGTCTAAAGCAACTTTTCTGTTAGTTTGCGCCGCAAATTCTAAAATTTGTTTTATTCTTTCAACTTGCGAGGAGAATGTAGCAATAATTGTGCGTCCGGGCGCCTGGCCGATAATTTCAAAAAGATTTTTTACCGCATCTTTCTCTCTGATATTTTTTTCATAAATTAATGCGCCGAGCGATTCTAACATCAAAACAGTAGGCCTTTTTAATTCGGATAAGTGCGAATAATTTATAATATTTTTTCCTTCCTGATTTTTTTCAACTCTCCAGTCGCCCGGATGTATTACGGTTGCTGATGGAGTTTCTAAAATTATTCCGATGGCATCTATAATAGCGTGGTCAACCTGGAAAAATTTTAAAGTAAAAGCGCCTAAATTTATTTTTTGGTTAAGGTCTTTTACATAAGTTGTTTTCAGTTTTTTTGATTCCCCGCGATAAAGGTCTTCTACGCGGTGTTTTACCATTTCCAAAGTAAGAGGCCTGCCGATAATTTGAGGGTTGCCCAATTTTTGCAGCAGTATTGGGGCGGCTCCAATATGGTCTAAGTGCCCGTGCGAAAATATAACTCCGCGGATATTTTTTTCTTTTCCTTTTAAATAGCCGACATTTGGAATTACATAATCAATTCCTGGCATATCTTCTTCTGGAAACTGCAGGCCCATATCTAAAATAACAATATCGTTTCCGAACTCAAAAACAGTCATGTTTCTGCCGACTTCTTCGCATCCTCCCAGAGGAATAATCCTTAGCGCCTTTTTAGCGGTTTTTTGAAATTTATTCATAAATAGTTTTTAAATTTTATTAGAGATTTTATTTTAGTTTTAGTGCCCGAGGAGGGATTTGAACCCTCAAGCCTTGCGGCATACGCTCCCTTGTCCTTCACCTTTTTAAGATAGTGCCGCAGGAGGGAGTCGAACCCTCAACCCTTGCGGGACATGCTCCTGAAGCATGCGTGTATTCCAGTTTCACCACTGCGGCGCGAATATGTCTTTAAATTTAAAAAGGTGAAGGATGAACGTAATGTTTGCCAATTTCATCACTCGGGCTTTTATTTTTATCTAAGAAAATCCAAATTTTTCGGCGCGGATTTTAATGGCTGTTCTTGTCTGAGAGGCGGAACAGATTTGTAGTTTTCATTTTTTATCCAACCTGCTTGTCCTGAACCAGGTTGAAGGATGTAATAATAACAGGCGCCTTGAAGTCTTTCAAAATCAGAATAGTCGCTTTCGCAATCTTCTGAAACCCAGTTGCATATTTTTAATTCTTGGGTTTCAGACGGGTTTATTGTGACATGCCCCCAGCCCGAAGGAATTATTATTGATTCTCCTTTTTCAGCTTTTACAAAATAAACGTCTTCAATTTCTTTTTTATTGTTTTTCTTTTGCATTAAATAGATTGCAGTTCCTTCTAAAACAGTATAAACTTCCTGCCAATTGCCCATATGATAATGCCCTTTTGTTTTAATAAATTCTGCGCTAAGCATTTTTGCCGGAATTACTGTAATGTCATATCTTAATCCGTCCATTTCTTCCAATCCCCGGTACATATAATATAATTCAATATCGCTGGCGGTTTTAAGCCATTCTTTATCATAAATAACTTCGCGCATATCGTTTAAGCGGCGAATATCGGGGGTTAGTTGCGATAAATCAAAAGCCATAATTGTATGCTACGAAATACGAAAAATATACGAATATACGAAAATGATTATCTGCGCGCGTTCTATCAACATTCGTATTTTCGTAATTATTTCGTATTCTGCAGCTATTTAAGAACTCTTTTGGTATTTATATACCAATTTTCTATATTGGCGAATCTTTTTGCAGGGTCAACTATTTTTGTTGTTTCTATCCCTTTTACTTTTGCAGAAGCCCAGTAAATAAAATCAGAATTATATAAAAATACAGCAGGCGCGTCATTAATAATTATATTTTGAAGCTCTTCATATTTTTGGGCTTTTTCCTGCATGTCCAAAGTTTCTCTGGCGTTTTTAAGCAGCTGGTCTGCATCTTTGTTTTGATATCCTGAAAGATTTAATCCGGGGTCTATTGTCTGGGAAGAATACCAAAAAGGATAAAGGTCAGGCTCCAAGCCCAAAGTTTGCCCGTAAAGCAGGGCGTCGTAATCCCTGTCTTTTATTATTACTTTTAATTCTGATAATTCTACAATTTTAACGTCTGTTTCTGCCCCTATTTTTTGCCAATAATCTTTAAGAAGGTTTGCAACTTTGACTAATTGCGGCTGGTTTATGGTGGTGAGCGTAAACTTTAATGCCTGCAAATTTCTCTGGGGGAGAGGGCACAGTTCATTCAGTTTTTTTCGCGTAGCAGGGCCCGTTTCGCCGGTTGTCTTTTCATCCGGCAGATATTTTTTTTGAAATTCTGTTACTGCGCTTTCTGTGCCTTTTCCATAAGTTCCGCTGGTTTCTCCTGACAAAAGGCTTTCAAAAGAGCCGTCTAATCTGGACAGGCATCCTTGAAGCTCTGTGACTTCGTTTCCTTTTGACCCGGCTTTCAAATAGCTTTTATATTTAAAAGCAGGCTCTTTATCATTCGCCTTTGCCCTTTGCCCGTTATCCTGCTCTTTAAACCCTGATTTATCTAAAAGTTCTTTGGCTAAATCTATATTATATCCGTAAACCTTTTCGGGCTCTGAATACCCAAAATATTGGGGCAGAATGGGGGAGTCAACGACAAAGATATTATTTTTTGCAGAAGAGCTTATATTGCTTGCAATTTCAGTTTTATTTATAGAATAATTTAGCGCTGTTTTTACGTTTGTATCTTCAAAAATTTTAGATTTTTTAGGATTGAAAAATACGGCAAAATATCTTGGCAATAAAAATGAGTAGAAATTAAATTTTTCAGAGTTTGTCCATCCTTGCCGGATTTGTTTTTCAGCTAATGCCTGGTCATTGTCTAAAAAAGCTAAAGAAAATCCATCAATAGCTTTTTGGTTTGCAGCTTTTATCAGCTCTTCTTTATCATTAAAAAATTGGAAGGATAATTCAGAGATGTAGGGCAGTTTATTATAATATTTGCGGTTGGCTTTTAACGAAATACTTTTTACGGAACCATTTTTTGCCTGGCTTATATCTGAAACAACATAGGTGCCCGAACCTACGGGCCGTAAATTATATGAAGAAAGCGTAAAGTTTTCCGGCAATATATTCTCCCAGATATGTTTTGGAATTATTTTTAAAGCGCAATTTTCCAAAAAAGAATTATAAGGGCTTTGGAGGGAAAAGACGAAAGTTTTGTCTGATATTTTTTCTATATCAATGTCCAGCCAGTTAGCCCTTAAAGGGCTTTTGTAGTCTGAATTTTGGATTGTTTTTATCGTATAAACAATGTCGTCAATCGTTAAGGGCATTCCGTCTTGCCAGTACAGATTGTCTTTTAATTGAAAGGTGTAAACCCGACCGTCTTCTGAAATTTGGTAGCCCTCTGCCAGGTCATTTACTATTTTTCCGTCCTTGCCGTAGGTCATTAATCCTGAATAAATTAATCCTATCAGCGTTCTGTCTACGTCATTGGTTTCTCCATAAATTGGATTTATAAATCTCGGATGGCCGACTACGCCCTCCGTATAAGTTCCGCCAAAAGTTGGCGCAACTTTCGTTGTGTTTATGTGCAAACTGCCGGCAAGATATGCCAAAGACCCAAAAGTCAGAAGTATAAGAGTTATAAATATTATCCTCTCTGTCTTTTTTAGTATTTTAAAAATTTGTTTCCACTGAGAAAATCTGGGCCATTTTTTAGAGCTCATTAGAATAAGTTTTTTAGGTCTATGGTATTAATATATTTAATACGCCCAAAACCAAAAAAAGAGTTGCAGTAGCTATTGTTGCGTAATGGATTTTTTTTTCTATCCCTCTCTTGCTGGAATAAAATTCGCCTCCTCCGCCAAACGCAGAACCCAAAGCAGCCCCTTTTTGCTGAATCGCTATAAGAATGATTAATATCACAGAAACCGCTATTTGAGAATAAAATAAAATTGTATTCATGTTTTAATCTTTTTCTTTAACTAAGAATTTTTGAATTATAAAATTTAAAACCCAGACAATAAGGGTTGTGTATAAAAGAGGGAACAGCCATGGAGCGTAAAATTCATCAAACATTAAATCTAAAAACCATATTATTGCCATATTTATTACTATACTGAAAAGCCCGAGAGTCAGCAGTTCTAATGGCAACGAAATTGCTTTTAATACGGGCCTTACAAAATAATTTAAAAGCCCCAATATAACCCCCAAAACTAAAATAATCTGCCACAGCTCTGTAAGAGGAAATCCAAAAAAATTTGATTCTGAATAAACCCTAATTATAACAGAGGGTATAAAACTTGAAGCTATCCATAGCCCGGCCGAAGCAGCTATAATTTGCGAGAGAAGTTTCTTCACCCCGTTAGAAGCCTTTGACAAAAAAGAATTTTAATCGGTTTTTGAGATATCTTTTTCCCATGCCCGATTTAAGATATTTTTCCCGCGCAAAAGCATCTTTTTTATTTATACAAATTTCGCAATAAATAAGTTTCCATGGAGCCCCGTATTTTGTAGATATATTTTTTCCAGAATTATGTTTTAAAATTCTTTTTTGCACGTCGTTAGTCGCTCCCGTATACCACTTTCCATATTTGTTTTGCAAAAGATAAACATACCACATAGTTGGCTTCTAACGGGGTTCATCATTACATTATAATAGCATATTTTTAGGAAAATACCAGTGTTTATGGCATTAGATTCTTCTTTCTCAGTTTTTTGTGGTAGGTAATGGCAAAACGGTGGGCCTCTGCGTCTAACTGCAAAATTAAATTATAAATTTCTCTCGGTAAATTTTTAAGCGGAATGGGATTGTCTTTGCCTTCAATAAATAACTCCTGTTTGCCCTTGGCAATTGAGATAATTTTTAAATTTTTAATTTTTGTCCGCCAGCTGGCGGATTGATTTTTAATTTCTAGCGCGGCATTTAGCTGGCCTTTTCCGCCGTCAATAAGCATTATTTCAGGATACGGCCATTCTGAATGTTGCAAACGTCTGCTGATTGTTTCTTTTAGCATTGCTATATCGTTTGGTTTTTCAGGAATTTTTATTTTGAATTTTCTGTATTGGTTTTTATCTGGCTGGCCGTTTACAAAAACAACCATAGAACCCGTAGCTTGTTTTCCTTGTATATTTGAAACGTCGTAACATTCTATTCTATTAATATCATTTTTTATGCCCGCAATTTTTTCTAAAGTCGGTGGGATGTCCGACACCCCACCGACTTGCCGGTTATTGCCGACTGGTTGAGAGCTTTCAATAACATGCGTATGCATCATCACTTGTTGCAAATTATGAATTTTGTCCCTTATTTTTCCGGCTTTTTCAAACTCTTTTTCTTTTGCCAGCTGTTTCATTTCTTTTTTAAGAGATTTTAAAACAGCGCTTCTTTTTCCTTTTAATATCAAAATTAATTTTTTGATATTTTTTTTATAATCAATTGCGTCAGGTTCGGGTCCCGCCCCGTTAGAAATCTCACTCGCAAGCGAGCTATTTCTAACGGGGCCCGGGCATAAATTTAAATGGCAATAAGTGCATTTTAATTTTGGATGTTTTTTTATTGAATAATAGGGGAATGCCCGCCTTAAAAATCTCAAAGTTTTTTTAAGAGCTGTGCCTTCTGTGAAAGGACCTATGTAGCGAATTTTTAAATTTTTAATTTTTGAATTTTTAAATTGGTGAGTTATATAAATGTACGGCAGTCCTGCGTTATTTTTTGCGATGGCGACATAAAAATAATTTTTGTCGTCGCGCCACATTACATTATATTTTGGCTGGTATTTTTTAATTAAATTAGCTTCCAAAATTAATGCTTCAATTTCAGAATTAGTTTCAAAAAATCCGACTTGCCCGTTGAAGCCTTGGCGAAGGAGGGTTTTCTCCCACCAATTTTTTCCCTGGAAATGATTTTTTACCCTGTTTTTAATGTTTATCGCCTTGCCGATATAAAGGATGTCTTTTTTTTCTTTAAAAATATAACCCCCGGCTGTTTTTGGCAGCATGTCAATTTTATTTTTTGCTAAAAATTTAAATCTATTCATATTTATAATTTAACACAAAACATATGTTTTACAACGCATTCTATTGACTTAGATTAAAATTAGAGTGAAAATGATGTAAGTAAAGATATAAGTAAACGTGTAAGTAAATATATATATGAGAAAATTACAAGAAAAAAATATAAGAAAATTAACGCGTGTGGGCAGGGCAAGTTTTTGCGTGACCATGCCCATAGAAATGGTAAAGAAATTAGGATGGAAAGAAAGGCAAAAACTGGTCCTGAAAATGTCAGGAAAGAAAATCACAATTGAAGATTGGAAGAAATAAAAATTGATAAAAACAAAAGAATATAATATAATAAAAATATAATTAAATAAAAATATAATTAAATATAAATAATATGAATTTTAAAAAAGAAGTTTCAACGTCAACGGGTTTGATTATTATTGTTGTTTCAGCCATTGTGCTTTTTGGGATACCTTTGACGTTTAAATATCTCATGATAGTATAATTTCTATTGTAAATAAAAATACAAAAATCGGGGCGTTTACGCCCCGATTTTTGTTTGCCGCAAAAGGTTTGACAAAATTTAATAAAGCAGTAATGTGAAATTGGCCGTCACAATCAAAAGTTTGCGTGATGGCAAACGTTGTTCTTTGATTTTTCAATATTGAAAAGGAGCGAGAGATGTGCAGTAAAGTCCTTACGGCAGAACAAGAAGAATTTGTTTGGTTTTTTATTTGTTCCCATATGTCGCCTGATGACAAAAATCCATGCGAAGTTATCAAGGAAAATTATGGGGGAGACAGAAGCCGCTATTTGCGGGCAATGGCAAATTGGCACGATATTATATTTTGTGATGTGTGCGGAAAAGCAAACAAGCAAGACACGTCTGTTTTTCAGGCCAATATAGAAAATACAGACGTTAATCTGTGTAGCGACTGCGCGGTATAATATCAAGTCAAGTGGCGGATAGAGCACTTCTCTTTAGAGCCGAATATCAGAGAGTTTGTTGCTGGAAAAAGAGGCGCAAAATAAAACACATTGTTTCTATTGTTTGCCGTTGAACCACAATTCCAGAGCAAGGAGCGAAAAATGGCCGCAGATTCAATTCAGGAACGCGTTATTGCTAAAATTTGCGAGTATTTTGGCAAAGAAAGAGAAGAGGTTACCCCTGAAACCAGATTTAGAGAAGATGTTTTAGCTGATTCTCTTGATACTGTGGAGATAATAATGGAACTTGAAGAAGAGTTTGGTATTAACCTTTCCGATGATGTTGTAGAAAAAATCCGCACAGTCGGTCAGGCGGCAGAGCAGGTTGCCATCGCTGTTGCCATCGCTTCTAAAAAAACCGAATAGAGCTGGTTAAAATCAGTTTTTTATAAACCCCGAGATTATATCAAAGGGTTTTTTGTTTAATTAGTCGGGCAACGTCCGACGTTGCCCGACTAAAATATATATTTTTGGTATAATTTGGCATAATTTGGTATAATAAAATATGGCTTATAAACGTCCGCAATTAGTTAATGGCGAATTTTATCATATTATTAGCCGAACAGTTGGCGACACTGTTGTTTTTGATGATGAAAAAGATTTTTATCGAGGCATATTTTCTATTTATGAATTTAATAATAGTAATTATGTCAGTATATGGAAAAGAAGAAGGGAAATAATGAATGAAAAACGGCAACGTCCGACGTTGCCCGACTATAATTATGAAAGGAAAGATAAAAGGGACAGATTTGTAGATATTCTTGCTTTTTCGTTTATGCCCAATCATTTACATTTGATATTAAAACAACTGAAAGATAACGGCATAACAGAATTTATGAAAAAAGTTAATGGCGGATACGCTAAATATTTTAACGAAAAACATAATCGCAAAGGACATCTTTTTAATAAATTCAGAGCCGTTATCATCAAAGATGACGACCAATTTAAAAATGCATTTGTTTATGTGCACACTAATTTGATATCTTTGATAGAGCCCGGGTGGAAAGAAAAAGGAATAGAAAATCCAGATAAGGTTATAAAATTTTTGGAAAACAGCAAGCGCCACAGTTATCCAGATTATCTTGGAAAAAAGAATTTTCCATCAGTTACACAAAGAGATTTTTTGTTGGAAATAATGGGCGGGGCAGAGGGCTGCAGGGCAGAAGTGGGAAACTGGATAAAATACAAAAAAGAACTGAAGGATTTTGGAGACATAGTTTTAGAGTAAATAGTCGGGCAACGTCGGACGTTGCCCGACTATAGTTATCCACAGGCGATTGCGTATTTTTTTGGTTTTAAATTTGGTAAAATGAATGAATATAAATAAACGATTTTTGTGGAAAAGAAACTTTTTAAAAAAAAGAAAAAAGTAAGATTTTTTTTGATTAGCCAGAAATTTTTGAATTTGCAAACAAATAAATTTTTTAGTCCTTCTAAAAAATTGTTTAGATATTTTTTAAGATATTGGCAAAAAAAGCTAATGAAAATTTTATTAAAATGCAAAATTTGGCAAGGAAAATTTTATCGCTTTTGTTCAGAATTATCTGAGAGATTAAATTCAAAATCAGAAAAAGAATCAAAGATTTTAAAAACCACAAATTTAAATTTATCTTTTAAGCCGTTTTTGTTTTTGCAGGGAACGGCTGTTTTTGCGCTAACTCTTTGTATTTTATTCACCACAGCCTGGCTTATTCTGCCAAAGCCCCAGATAAGCCAAAGCCAGATTATTAAAACAGCTCTGATAAAACAGACCTCATCGGTTGTTACAGGACAAACAGTAAAATGGTCAGTTATAGTTAAGAAATCTGATATCACCGGCAATAAAAATTTAGTGCAGCTTCCCAAATCAGCAAAAAATATCAAGGTAAAAACAATAACCAAAGAAGCGGCAGAAAATATATTAGCAAAAAATCTAACCCAGGCCGGCAGCAAGCTTACAGTGAAGGAGCGGAAACAATTAACATCGCCGCCAAATCCTTTTTCATCTTTTGTTGCAGGACTCTTGTCTCAGTTCAGCAAGTTTTTTCTTGCCAACGCGGTAGAATCTGCTGAGCAGTTATCAGAGACAACAACCCCAGAAATCATAACCACAGACGATGCTAAATTTGTTGATTTATCGAGCCATGCCTTGCCAGAACAAGAAATCCAGCCCGAAAATATTTTAGAGCCAGAGCCCGAACCTTTGCCAGCTGAACCTGAAGAAATCCAGAGTGAACAGGCAGAGCAGGAGGAACAAGCAGAACAGCAAGAGATTGCAGATATTGAATTGCCAGAAGAGCCTGTTTCAGAAACCGTAAGCCCGTCTGACCAGCCTTTGTTTGTTCCGCCAGCAGATGAAATTACAGAAGAGCAAACTATCCAACTGCCAGAAGAACCGCTTATTGAAACAACATCTCCTTCAAACCAGGAAATCGCGGCAACGTCCGACGTTGCCGCAACTGCTGAGGAGGAAGAATATGTGGAAGTAGACTATGAAACTCCAGCCCCGACAATCACGGAACAAGAGACAAACACAGGAAAGCTGGTAACTATATCATCATCAGATTTATTGCTAGGTCAGACCTCGCAAGAACTTACCAATGTTTTGGCCTATACAACCATCCCTGAAATATACAAAGTAGGCCAAGAAAGCAAAATTAAAATCAAGTGGAAAAATGAAGGCGGTCAGGAAATGGAATTCCATGCCTTTGACCTCAACGAAAACGGAAAATTAGATTATGTGGAGTGGACAGTGCCCCACCTATCAGAACAGATATTTGAAATTATTTTTATCTCCAAAGCGTTTGAGCTAGACCAAAACCATGAAATTGTTGCTGACATCTACGACCTTACAGTAGAGCAAGACAACCAATGGGCAACAATACCCCAAGGCCATTATGTCAGAGCCACCTTTGAACAAATTTTAGACAGCGCAAAAGACAATACAATTTATGCTAAACCAACAAATCCAGACCAGCCGGCAACAATAGAAGTATATCCTGTTTACGAAGACGCAGAGGGCAATCAGACACAAGGCCAGCTTGTTGCAACATTTAACAGCATAGACCATGAGGGAATGTATGGAGTTTTGCTTACTAATCTTTCAGCTCCCACAGATGTTTTTGATTTGAAAATCACAGGAGGAACCGTTGACATTGACTGGATAGTTGACCCGTCAGCTACTCGTTATTGGGTAGGAGGCACGGGCAACTGGTCAGATGCCGCTAATCACTGGGCAACATCTACCGGCGGAGCTCCTGGCGCGGGAAATCTGCCTGATGCCACAGACAACGTTGTGTTTGACGCAAACTCTGGAGGCGGCACAGCAACCGTTGATTTATCAGCAGCAGTTGTTAATTTTACAATGGACACAGGAAACACAACAGCTGTGACTTTAAATGCCACCTTTACAGCTACTGGAAATTTTACCATAACAGCAGGCACTTTTAACTCTGCCGGTTATGCTCTTGAAATAGGCTCGTTATCGAT
>Ga0209542_10003651_pt1 | contig 32654 bp, 27 predicted proteins | sample RifCSPhighO2_01_FD_184028 | JGI IMG/M metagenome (GOLD analysis project Ga0209542, IMG submission 184028) | Soil microbial communities from Rifle, Colorado - Rifle CSP2_plank highO2_0.1 (SPAdes) (version 2) | ecosystem: Environmental > Terrestrial > Deep subsurface > Rock core/Sediment ... | reverse complement strand
AGATCTCGATAACCGCTTTATTTTTCTCCAGTTTCAAAATTGCCGCTTCATACTCAAATCTCGAATTATCGAGAACGATCACTTCTCTTCCCTCTTCCATGCGAAAGACATTGTTCCATTGATGAACGAGGGCTTGGTCGTCAATTTCTATTTGGTTTCCCGGGGTGTAGTTTTTTGGTTCTTCGGAAATAAAAAATCTATGTTTGCGCATGTTGGAAGTTTAAAGGGTAAAATGTAATGCGTAAAGTATTTAATAAAAAACCCACCGAGGAGGCGGGGACGGAAGTGCGAATGGAGTTAAGTTTGCCGGGAGAAACAATTTCTAACGATGCCGGTAGTGGTGGCCTCTTCCTCCCCAGTGGTGATGATGGTGACATGTGACCGTCTCGCACGCGCTAGATAGTCCTAAAATAAAATTTGCCTCGTCCATATCCCCGCCCTAAGGGGTACCCTCGGATTACCTCGGCGGGGTATTAGGCGAGGCACCGGGAAAACTTTGTTGGATATGAGCGCCCCACCGGGCGCACTATTTATTATGCGGCCATTCATCCCTGCCTAGAAAGGCAGGGATGAATGGCCGCTCCCAGTAAACGCCTGCTAAAAAGCTTGCACTCATTGTTATTTTAGGCCGTAAAATTCGGTTCGTGGGAATCCCAGTCCCCCAGCCAAGGTTGGAAGTATCGAGGCGACCTAATCCCCTCGAAAAACCGACTGACTATTCCGACACGGCATACCTGCTGAGAGCAGTATTCAAACAGAAAAACCATCCGAAAGGGTGGTTTTTTGTTGTCTCGTTAAACACTTCACTGGCAGTAAGTCTGTCTTTAGTGCCGTGAATTTGTTAAAATATCTTTATGAAGCTCGGTATCATTTTACAATCCAATAATCCCGAACACATTTGGAATACATTTCGCCTCGGGATTACTTCCCTCAAAGCTGGTCATGCGGTTGAGGTCTTTTTGATGAGCGAAGGGTCGGAACTCGACTCTATTCCGGACAGTAAGGATTTTGATATTTCAGTAAAAGTATCGGAGTTCAAAGAGTTGAAAGGTCAAATTTATGCATGCGAAAGCTGTCTCAAAGTGCGTGGTAAGAGCGAAAGCAAAGTGTGTCCTGTGTCCACAATGTCCGACTTACTCAATATGGTCGAAAGCTCGGATAAGGTTTTAGTATTTGGCTAACGAATATGCAAAAATTCATTTTCACAATTCTTGCGGTAGCCGCCATCGGCTCATTTGCTTCAATCGCGAACGCTCAAATGATGGGCAATTTTTCCAATACGGCGGTTGATTGGAACGAGGTTGTTGAGCACACTGCCCGCGAAGAACAAGAGGGCAAAGATCTTTGGAATAAACTACAAGCAAAAGAGGTTGTTTGCGCCGATCTAAACGATGAGCACTACGGAGTCCTTGGTGAGTATTTTATGGGTCAAATGTCCGGTGATTCTCATGCCGCGATGAATGCCATGATGATTCAGGCACACGGCGAAGACGGCGAGGAGCAGATCCACATCGTCATGGGCAAACGGCTTTCCGGTTGCGACACATCGGCGGCGTTCCCTGCAATTAGTGGTGGCTGGATGCCGATGATGAACATGATGTGGGGAGGATGGTCGTCTCCCTTTGATGGCAGTAACTCAATAAACAATATGATGAATTTTGGATTCGGCCCCTTTGGTGGTTTCGGTTGGATATTTATGATCCTTTGGTGGGTATTGATAATCTCAGGAATTGTCGCGCTTATCAAATGGCTCACCAGTCAGTCTCGCGGTACTGATAGTCACGGAAAATCTGCTCTTGAAATCCTGCAAGAACGCTATGCCAAGGGAGAGATTGATAAGCGGGAGTTTGAAGAGAAGAAAAAAGATTTAGGTGTGTAGCAGTATGTAGAACGAAAAAACCGCCGGCCATCGGCGGTTTTTTTGTGTCTTTCGCTAGACAAGCGCTACCATCTTTTCTCCGAGAAGTAGGGGGTCTTTCAGGTGCGATAGCAGGCGCTTCTCATCTTGGCTACCATTGTTTAGTGTCACAAGACTCAAGATAATTGGAGAAGATCCTGTACATCGTCCCATGTCAGCTTTTTGAATAAATCTTTGCTCTCATCAACGATAGAATCAAAAAGATATCGCTTTTTCTTTTGAAGAGCGACGATCTTTTCCTCGATTGTTCCTTTTGTTATAAAACGATAAACGTTGACTGATTTTTTTTGGCCGATACGATGCGCACGATCTGTAGCCTGATTCTCCACACTTGGGTTCCACCAGGGATCAAATATTATAACATTGTCCGCGGCGGTAAGATTAAGCCCCGTGCCGCCGGCACGAAGACTGATGAGAAAAACAGTAGTTTCGGGATCGCTGTTAAATTTATCTACCAATTCTTGACGGTTTCGTGTCTTACCTGAAAGATATAAGTATGAAAGTTTTCTGGAATCCAACTCCTTACCAAGAATGTCGAGCATTTCCGTAAATTGACTGAACACCAATACTTTTCTTTTGTTTTCACTCATCTCCTCTATAAGTTCGTTGAACATATCAAGTTTGGCTGATTCATATTTCGTGTAATCCTTTTCCTTGATCAGAAGATTGGGATAATTGCAAATCTGTCGGAGCTTTGTAAGCCCTGCAAGAATGTGAATGCTTGATTTGTTAAACCCTTTTTCTTTGACAGTTTGGAATATCTCACTTTTAACACGTAAGAGTATACTCTGATATAAAATACTTTGGGCTTTTTCCAAGCGACAAAAACTTTCCTGCTCAATTTTCGGCGGTAATTCTTTTAAGACTTCGGACTTCGTCCGACGCAACATAAAACATTCGATTTTTTTGCGCAGTAATTCTAAAGCCCCCCTATCGCCACGTTCCATAATAGGTTTATGAAATCTCTGCAAAAATAACTTGTGAGACCCTAAAAACCCGGGCATTAGAAAATCAAATATTGACCAGATTTCAGAAACGCTGTTTTCAAGCGGAGTTCCGGTAAGTGCCAACCGATATCGTGAATCAACCTCTTTGGCTATTTGAGCATTTTGGGAGGCATGATTTTTGATGAATTGAGCCTCATCAAGCACGCAGTAATTAAAGGCGATTTTTTCCTTTTTATATATCTCGCTATCTTTTTTATAGGATGCGTACCCCGTCACCAATAGATCGTATTTCTTGGCCTTTTGAATTAGTTTTGAACGCTCCTCTGACAAACCATCTACAGTAACCACTCTTAATTTTGGCGTGAATTTTCCAGCCTCTGACTGCCAGTTATAAACGAGAGACTTGGGACAAATAACAATGGACGGTTTACCCGCAACTCTCTCCTTCTCAAGAAGTACAAGAGCCTGAAGAGTTTTTCCCAAATCCATATCATCGGCAAGAATGCCGGCAAAATTATAGGAACGTAGAAAATACAGCCATTCAATTCCGGCAATTTGGTAAGATCGTAAAATATTGAGCGATTGGTTGCTTAACCTTACCGGTTTTACCGGCTTGCCAGATTTAATTTGCCTGCAAAATTTTTCGAAACCTTCCGAACGTTTGCCCTTGTAATACTTTGAACTAGTAGCCATATATTCTATTTCAGGTGCATGGTAGAGTTTGCCCTCGAATCGTCCATCCTCCGTCTTTTTGAAACTTCGGAGCATGGCGGCAAAACGTAAAAGCTCTTCGCGGTTTGTTATTTTAAATATACGTCCGTCGGGGTGACGGAAAAATTCATTTTCGCTTTCAATAAATCGAAAAAGATCCAAAAGACTAATTTTATCCGGACCTAAATAACAGTCTGCGTCAAAACCAAGCAGATCATTACTAGCGTCAAGATCAACTGAAAAATTGGCCCGAAAATCTCCGTTCTGAATAACAAACCTATCCTTTAAAAAAATGATTTCACAGCCGATTTCTCCGCACCTTTTTTCAAGCCGAGACCAAAACTTCTCATAAAACACGGACAGCTTAACCATACCGCCAATTTTAAGTCTCGGTATCATATTTGGCATAACATCCTGGTCATATAAATCTCGAAAAAGAGACTCTTCGGCCTCGACATTTATTGGTGCCGCGTTAATCGTTTTTCCGTCAAATTTAATTACGTGCGTATCTGGATCAAACTGATTGTTTCGTCTTTTAAAAGATATCCGCCCTCCGGCACGGCTCACAAAAATACTCTCCGAAACATCCTCGAGATGAAATCCGTAATCTACCACAGGCATGATCGAGATAGTCTCTTTTTTGGCATCAAAATCGACCAAAAGAAGTTTTTTGGAAATATCATGAATTTTAACGTCATAGTCGGCAGTAAGGTCAGTTGTTAAATCAAGATATTTTTGCGCATCGCAAATTATTTGATTGATCTCAATCGTCTCTTTGTCAGACAATGGAACCTCATAAAAAGCCGAACCGCGGGCTCGACTTTCGAAAGAATACGCATCGGGTCGGCCAAAACGAACAATGATTTTGGACAACGCGGTAGACATACGATGAACATCAACTTGTTTTCCTGAAATACGAACTAAATCGTTGCTTCCCACAACGTAGGAATTACGTTCGGAATTTACATACGTTCGCGGCAATTCCAGAAAAAATTTTGGCTTGGTTATATATTCATTGTCGTTGTTATCGAAACGTAATCTAGCAGGAATTTTTTTCGGGTCGCAATCAACAGAAAAACTGTAGTCACCTCTATAACCGTAGGCATTTTCGTCCCGAAGACTTATTCCCAAATTCTTTATCAAACGCATAGCCTTACCAAGATCAACGGGCGAACTATCGAAACGCGCATTCTGAGATTGTTTTAAAATCATCAAAAGCTCAACTTGCTCATCAGTAAGTTTGTGCCGCTGTGTCAATAAGAAATTCACACTGGCATATTGGTACGGATTGTTCCTATGCCGTAAAGAAAGCTTTCCACTCCATTCCGAAAAGGTCACATAATAATTGTTAAGAAAAGAAAATATCTCAGCTTTTTCTTCTTGTTCAGAAATCAGATCGTAATTCGGAGAGGATGTCCGATAGAAGCGTGACTTGTTGAGAAATGTCTTTTTGGTTTCGCCGCGCTTAAAGGACTGCAACTCTTCAATTAAATTTCCAATATCTTCAGGAGTAGCTGTGCCGGAAAGAGCGGAAAAGAATTTTTTCAATAGATCCTCTTTTGTGCTTTTTTCTTTCACTTGAACAACATCTTTCGAATTCAGATCTAGTTCGTTATTTACAAATTTTTCAATAAACGCCAAACCAAGCGCCGCCGAATGTTTGCAATTGTAATCATAAGGGCAAGTACACTCAAAATCAGTAAAAGTACCGTTGGTGAGACTAAATTGAAGCGATGCTTCATACTCCTGACTTCCTTCGACAACGGCGCCAACTTGGATACACTCTTGCTCGTCCCTACCTAAAACGGATAATTCACCGACCCGCCGCGAAAAGAAATACTCTTCGCCCCTTTTAAAAATGTGACGTTCGAAAAACGGCCGCAAAGTTTTCTCCAACCTTTCTGGGTTTTTCCACATAGCGCGAAGCATAGCACTATTATTGTTTCGTTCAAGCATCAAACCAACGTGCCGGTTTTAATTATTAACTCCACAATTATTCCAATGGTGTCCTTAAGGTTTATAAGGTCACACTTTTAATGAGTAGTGATTTAAAAAAGGTTGGGTTTATGGGTTTTGAAGACCGTCGGGCATAATTACGCTTACAACATCTGGATTTATGATCGGGTCAATAATATCTAAAATGATGACTCTGAAACCATTAACTTGAAACACCTTGCTTTTTCCAATATGCTCAAGTGCCGTCGATTGGACGTACTAAACTTAAGCTAAACAATTAAGCAGGCATTGACCAACCACAATTACCCTTCGACTAGCTCAAGATAAATAACTCAGGTCGGCCCGTCAGATAAGCTTATGCTGGACTTTCTCAAAATCCAAAAGTTCAGAGTTATCTAAAAGTTATCCGTGAGATAAACGGTGGTAAAGCCATTTGCGCGGCGACCACAAATGGTATGGCTGTGGCTGTCAAAATGATTCCCGAGCCTGGCATTTCCGACGGAACATATAAGTGCACTGACACTTTGGGCAGAATGGAAAAAATCAAACTGTCTTCTCGTGGATACGCGTTCGACATAAATACCAGCGACAACAGATTTACTTGCAGAGTTGAAAATCCGCGTCTCATTTGGCAAACTCCGCAGTGACGCAGGATTATCTTATATCTACAAAATCTCCGATCACCTCTGACTTCTTCAGTAAACGATAACTTTTACCGTTAAAAATCCTGAGAAATCCTTTTGAAATAATCTCCTGTTTGGGGATAGCTCGAATTGAGCCATATGTTTCTTTGAGATCCCGCCCTTCTTTCAAGATATCCTGCTCCTCTTTAAAAATTTTGTTATCGCTGTCATTGAAAATTACAGGTAAAGACTGGCCGTTTATCTCGAAATGGTCAACGATTTTCCTGGCGTTTTTTAGTTGCGACATACGCTCCCTCAGTTTCAAAGAGTCGAAGTCTTTGCCGATCATTTCGACCAGCACTTCAATATTTTGAGGTGCGTCAGCAATTTTTTCTACTACCAAAGAATTTGATCTGTAATGAGCACCTGCTGATATCGAACCAGAATAGTCTCTGATAACCTTGAAACCCAACGATTCAATCGTCTTTTCCAGTTTCTCCTCATCTTTGAATTCCAAAGAGTGAAGCAGGTTGATAACTCCGGTTCCCCCTTCTTTCAAAACTCTATTCATCTCAACAAGCACTTTGAGTCTTTCATATTCATTGCGGCTAGGCACTAATCTAGTGTAATGAAGGGCTAAAGATAAGTTCGCATAATCAACAGATTTATCGGCAAGAGGAACTTTCAAGAAGCTCGCTACAATTCGATTTTCTCCCTCACCTTTAAAATGAGCCGGATTAAGATCTAAGCTAGTCACTCTAGATTTATACTGATCGGGAATGTGCTTCTTTAATATTTCAGGACCTGAGGCTAGATCGAGGATAGTCACATCCCCCGGCTTTTGACCTTTTTCACTCACCAACTTATCAATCAAAGTACCGACCACTCGGCCTGTATTCGATTGGAAACCTAAACTGCCAATATCCTGATAACAATCGGCATACTCATCACCATGTTCAAGCAGGAATTTGTGGAAGTTTTGTTCGCCGATTTCCTTGGTTAGACCGAAAAATCTGTGCAAGCGATTTTGGGGCGAATTAAGCCACTCTTTAGCGAGCATAACATCGCCTTCAATATCCTGAGTTTTTTGCTTTTCAGCTGATTGTAAAATTTCCTGTTCAATCTCTGTAATTGGTATACCCTTAAGGACTTTCTGGATAGCCTGATACTTCAACTGGATGTACTCATGTATACCTTCTTCGATCGTCCCATCTGCAATTGATGTCGTTACCGTTAAATCATGAGAAAGGCCCGGCCGATAGACCCTCGAGGTCTGCTGACGCTTATCGTACTCAGTCCATGGCTCGTTGTAGAAACAAACGTAGTCCGCTGAAGAGAAATCCACGCCCACATCCGCCGTCTGACCGCTCACCACCAAAAGCATCTTTCCGTCGGATTTATTGAGTTCCTCTTGGATGTTCTGCCTTTCAGCGACTGGGACTTGGCCGTCAATGATTCTTATTTTTATATCAGCGGGAAATTCTGCCTTCTTTATTATGTTATTTTCGCCCCTGATAATGCCCTCGACATAGCCGTTCACGAACATGACTATCTTGTTCTGCCTTGTGAAAGCGCTTTGTAACTCGGTCGAAACATCCCTGATCTTTGAACTTTCGATATCAGGAGTTGGATCCACCGCATCGGGGTTCATCACATATTTTCTAAATACCCTTATCTTCTCATCGGCAGTTAATTCGTCGTCATCGAGCAAAATTCCGTAAATATCTTTTTCCTTTTCCGATAACTCAGTTCCAATAACCTGTTCATTAAATTGAGGCATCTCGATACTCTCTCGCAGTGACTTCATCTGCATTCTGGGCACCAAAAGATTTCGGATATCGATAATATCACCATGAATGATACTGGTCACTAACTTCCGGTTATCAATTTTTGCAAAGCGCTCTGGATACAAAAGTTTCAAGACCATAGCAACGTCTTCCACTTTATTCGGTACCGGCGTGCCAGAAAGCAAAGCGAGATGTTTATCCCCATCAATCTTCTCGGCTAGTTTGAGCAAGTTTTCTGCACGCGTTCCCTCTGAAATATTTTTAACCTTATGTACTTCATCGACGATAAGCATATCGAAATCACATTTCGCCAACTCGGCCACATATCGCGGGTTCAGTTTTTCTTGGGAAATTAAAATGTAGTCATAACTTGTAGAATCAATGTCTTGAGCGAATGCCCCATCCTCAATAGTCAAGACTCTTGGTGTCATACCCGGTTTAAAATAACCTACCTGCGTTCCGTCCTCGTCTAACTTGTCCGATAGATAGCCCTGCCATGTAGAGATGACATTGTTTGGCACGACCACAATCGCTAACTTTGAGCCCAACTGCTCTTTAGCCAAAATTGCTGAAGCACTTTTTCCCATACCCATTTCATCTGCTATAAGCATCTTTTTCTTGTCGGCAATTTCTTTGGCATTCAGTTTTTGATTGACGTCGGGAAAGGCGCGCTCGGATTCCAGGATATCGACAAGTCGGTCTGGTTTAACCTGCCCTATGATTGAGACGTAATACGCTTCGACTCTGGCGATAACATTTTCAAGATCCTGGCTGTGATGTTGAGCCGTGCGATCTTTCAGATTACGAATGTATCCCGAAAAAATTTCGGAATCAGTAATCGTTTCGTTTTCATGCCTTCTCGCATGGTAATGGGCAAGGCAGTCATCCTTAACAACCTCGAATAGCGAATCTTGGAAACTCTCCTCTGAAAGATACGGCAAAGCCGTTCCTAGGTCTTCTAGTTTGAATTGATTTTTTAGTACAAGAAAATCGCCGAGGTAACGGGCAATGGTACCTTTAACGTAATCGGGAGGAATGTTTCGGAATTCAGGCTTATATTTGTAAAGGATATCGAATAGCCGCGCCGTACCGAAAGTAGCAAGAAGCTTTTTAAACTCTTGAGATTCATGACCCGCGCCTTCAATAATATCTAAAGAAAACGTCTCAAGTTTTCTCTCGAGTTCTCTCATGGCTAGATTTTCATGTACCCGCTTTGGCCTGGATGCTAGATCACTTGTGATTTTAGCGATCAACTCTGGCGAATAGTGGTCATATGATCCCTGGTCTGTGCGACATTTTTCAAACCACTCAGGATTGCTAGGTTTATATTTTTCGGCCGTCTCTAACACTAATCGACCGTCTCTGTGAAGTTTTTTTGCCAATTTTCCATTTGTCAGCCAACCCTTCCGCGGTCTGGGATATTTATTATATTTTTCACGCAAAGCCTCGATAAATTCGGGAGAGTAAAAAGTCGCCGCACTCCTTTTGGTATTTTTTCGATAAACATATATATGCGTCCACTCTGGATGCGCTACGGCATTTTGTTTAGCGAAAGCATGAATAATTGGTTTAGTCACACCACAGATTTCAACTACCTCTTCATTCGTTTTCCAATTCTCGGGCGGCGGCTCTTCTTTTCCGAATCTTTCTCGTAATTTTACAACAAGTTCCCCGACTGCATATTCGATTTCGCCCCGCCTGGTATTAAGTTTTGGTATCCACTCAGGATGCTCTGTGCCATAATCATCACGGACATTTTGGCGAAAAGAGGTGTAGTCCTTATCAAATTCTTTTGCTAATGAGCTCAGTGACACCCAATCCTCTTCGGGCTTCTCCTCGTTTTCTAGTTCCACCTGAATTAGGTTAACCAATTCTTGAGAAAAATGTTCTGCCATTCTAAATCGCCTATCTGGTTTCTCCTCAATCCATTCTGGATGCCCAGCTTTTTCAGCAATTTGTATCGCGCGCTTTCTCAAAGTTTGATAATCTATTTTGAGCTTGGCCGACAGCTTGCTTGCCGTCTGCCATTCTTCTGACGCATGAGGTGTTTCTTTAATTCTTTTCAAAATCTCTTCTACGAGCGGTGGCGCATAATGAACAGTCACATTTGGGTTGTCTTCCATTTGACGGTCAAGAAACCACTCTGGATGTGTTTCTAAATACTCGTCAGCTATCTTTTTTATCGCCAGAGGGGTTCTGCCTGTTGTATCTGAAATATCAAAGCGGTTTTTCCAGTTGACTGGAACATCGCGCCTTTCTACTATTTCCTTTTCGGTTTGCTGTACCAGTTCTGGAGAATAGTATTCATGGACCCCCACGCTCTCAGCTGATTTCCGGAAATTTCGGAACCAATCTGGATGATTGGTTCTGTATTTTTCCGCAATTTTATCGATATGTTGGGCTCCGGCCTTGAGTTTTCCCGACGACTCGAATCTCTTAACTAAGGAGTGGGTAGTTTCCCATAGCGGTAACGCCACTGGAAAATCGGTCTTGAATTTATCAATAAAATTCTTAACAAAATTAACAACTTCGGGAGAATAATGGGGAAACTCGGGACCGTATTGTATTTCGCCACTTTTATTAATTTTTATGGGGTAACTCCGTACATTGTCGGGTGTGGCCGAATTCTGCTTTGAATATTCATCAAGGGCATGCTCGACCATACCCTCTGAAGTCCCGAGATCAATAGTAATCGCACGCTTCGTTTTCCATAATTCAGGGGCAAATGATTTTTCCGGAAATTGCTCTTTAATTATTTGAAGGAGTTGGGGTGAATACAATGTTCCGGGACTGGTTTTGATGCGAAGTTTTTTAAACCATTCCGGGTTTGAATTTCTATACTTTTCAACGACTTCTGCTATAGATCGCCAGTCTTTGTGCAATAAATTTACAACATCACCCGCTTTTATCCAACCTTCGGCCTGGAGTTTAGCCGCTTCCTCTGGCTCATCTTTTGACGTCTCGGACGGTAATTTATTAGTTTTTTTAATTTCAAGTTCCCGTGCGGCAACTTCAGAGTCTTCGTCGTTCGCGGATAGGCTTTTAGCTTCGGTAGGTATTTTTTCCATATAGAGACATTCTATCCCCTAACTCAGCATAAAAAAAGCCTCTTACGATTGTCATAAGAGGTCTTTAACCCTGGAACAGGGCAATCGGAAATCGAGTTTTGGTCACCTTAAGCTTTTGGCTTATCTCATGTGACCCCTTGAACAACGTACTGTCAATTTCAATTTCGATTAAACGGACAACACCTCCCTTAACTGTAATCAAAGGCACGGGTTGGCCATAAAAGGAAACCGAAACAAGCAAGCCTTCCCTCAATCCTCCGAGATATCGTCTGTGTTGCCCGGAAATATTTTGATCAGAAAAGTACTGGCCGCGCAATACTTTAAACGTCTCACCGCCCTGGATACAAAACGACAAGCCCGAAATGTCCGGCGGCAAGGTCGAGCATCTTTTTTCTGACATGTGACTCCTTTGTTGAATAAACTATGTCCTTAACTTAGACAAATGTATAAAATGGGTATGAAATGTCAAAGAGAATAGCGAAGATAAGACAACTTACCGCGGAAGGTTTTCAGATCAAAATTCGGCCTAAATAATAGGTTTTACGTAGGCGAAATTTGTCTCGCCGTTTAGTATAATAGTTCTGACTTCGTCCAACATCCGCAGCCGCGAATTTTTAACGAGCGAAGCGAATATAAAAATTCAGCGTCCCGAGCGGTACTCCGCGAGGGAAAGAATTTTCTTCACGCTAATCCGAAAAAAATGATCCCCCCGAGCCACTGAAAGTGCGCTAATTTTCTAAATGCCTAAATGCAATGACTTACTTCGTCTACATTCTCCAGTGCGCCGACACTTCCCTTTACGTCGGCTGTACCAACAATCTTCCGCGTAGATTGTTTCAACACAATAATTTAAAATCAGGAGCACATTACACAAAAAATCAGAAGACCTGTCGTTCTGATTCATTCAGTCTCGATACATGAATGCATCCTTCCGCAAAGTGAAGATCTAAAAATGAGTTCGCGCTCGAGGCCAGTCGAATTGGTAAAAAATAGTTAAAAATAACCTTACTGGGCAAGACCATCCACGGTTCTAGCCCGAGTCGGCCAGTTTGTTTGAGACACTTTTAAATAACCCTTTGGTTATTATTAATTTTATAAAAAATCTGCCAGTAAAGGCAGAGTCCGTTAGGATAAAAATGTCATTTGCCCCCGAGGTTTCCACCGAAAATATACGAGGCGGTCATTCTCGGGTTCTACGTATCCGTTTGATCTGAAGAGCGAACGAGGAATGACACACTCAAAAATGTACCGATGATAAGCCGCGTATAGACCAGGCCACTTTTCCGAAGGAACAGGATCACGTTGTTCAACCATTATGCATTCCGAGAGTTGATAACGTGACGGTTCGTGGAACTGAAGTTCCTCCGACAGGCATCGCCGCGCCGCTTTAAGCAAAGTCTCCGAGCGTTTAATGGTTTCTTCAATACCATTAAAATTTATCCGTCGAAGCACATGCCCGCCAGGGAAAATTTGACAATCCTCGTACAACTCGACCCATCGTCGCCGATACCGATGATAAACCAAAACGACCACGGCATGAACGTCCATCACGACTCCAGATTCAGTGTCTCGGAAATACAATCTGTCGCGTTCATGGTAGGCGAACAAGTCACTGAGCGTCCTACTAGTACTCGTGCCCCATAATTTCCACCCGATGTTGTGCTTGTCCAGTAATTTTACGATGTGCGGGCGTGACAAGACCAATTCACTAGATTGTGTCGAATCTCTTCCAGGTGCCATAAACACCTCCTTTCTGCAATTTTTATAGCTTTTTTTGTTATATAACGCAAGAATAACAAAGCAAAGCAAAACGGTTCGTTCGATTAACCGATGACAAGTAGACAGGCCTTAGCCAAGCCCAAACATAACTTGGAGACTATTCAGTTACGTAAAAAATCTTTTAATTAACAAACCTATTTGAAAGTTTTCAGCATTTTTTGGGCATCCCGCGTAGCGGACGAGAGATACGAGGCGAGATCCGGAATGCGTTCGATTTTGCCGTTTTCGAGAAGATAAATGAAATCGAGTCGGGTCTTTTCGAGAAAATATCGGTCGTGGGATACCAGAATGACTGTGCCTTTGTAATCAGTTAAAACTTCTTCCAGTGCGGTTACGGCTTCGAAATCCAAATGATTGGTCGGCTCGTCGAGTAAAAGTGTGTTGACCGATAACGCGGAAAACAGAGAAAGAAGCAGGCGTGCTTGTGCGCCGGGACTAAGCTCTCCAATCTTTCCACGAATATTCTTCTCGGACATGCCGTATTTGGCCAGAATGTTGTAAATAAATTCCGTGTCGAGGCCGGTTTTCTCTTTCAGGAAATTAAAAACCACCGCATCGGCGGGCAAATTGGTATGTTCTTGCGTCAAGTTGCCAAAGCTAACCGCCTGGCCTATATCCACTTCCCCGCTATCCGGTTTCAACTCACCTGATATCAATTTGAGCAAGGTAGTTTTGCCAGAACCGTTTTGTCCCACAAAGCCGTAACGTTTTCCGTAACCGATATGAATAGTGAAAGAGCCCAATTCAAAACCGTCCTTGTATTCAACTTTGACGTCTTTGAGCGCGATGTCGGCATGACCTCCGGAATGTATGGCCTGCAACTCGATCGAAAAAGGTTTTCGCTCATCCACTCTTTCTATTTTCTCCATCCTTTCAACGATCTTGTCCAAAACTCTGGCTCCCACGGTCAGCTTTTTTCCGGCGTTGTCACTTTTAACCCCTCTCAACAACTTATCGTTATCTGGCGCTTTCTTTTTGCGGCCACGCTCTTCAGCTTCACGTTTGTTCCGTGCCTCGGTGGTCAATCTTTCTATCTCTTCCTGCTGACGTTCATATTCTCCTTTTTGTTTCAAAATGGCCTTCCGTTTGCGTTCCAAAAAATCTGAATATTTGCCTGATTCGCTTTTCAGAGCATGAGTTTCGAAATCCAATTCGAAAACTCTGTCAGCCACTTTGTCCAAAAATCTCCTGTCATGCGAAACGATTACGGCGGCGGCCTGCGAATTTTTGAGATAATCCTCAAGCCAAATCAGCGCCGGAATATCCAGGTTATTGGTAGGTTCATCGAGAAGATACAAGTCCGGCTCATCTATCAACATCGTCGCAAGAACAACTTTTGTTTTTTGACCACTGCTCAAAGACCCCAGCTTCCTGTCCAAAGAAATATTTTCTAGCCGGAGACCTGCTAAGGTCTTAGAAATTAAATGCTCCGCCCTAGCACCAAAATACTCCCGAATAGTTTGATCTTTTACCAGACCGACGTCTTGCGGAAGGTAGCCAACGCGAAGACCCTCCTCTTTTTCTATCGTGCCACTGTCACTTTCGTCCAAACCAGCCAATATTTTTAGCAAAGTGGTTTTTCCGGAACCATTTTCCCCGACCAGTGCCGCCTTTTGACCTTCGACCAATGTAAAAGAAACTTTCGATAGAATGTCCAAAGTTCCGAAACTTTTTGAAATATTTGAAACTTTCAGCATTGAATCAGTATAACAGGAAGAAAACCTTTGAGGAGTACGCTGTAACAAGGCCGAACAGGGGGCAAATGAAAGGTTGTTGCCCTGTACATTACAAAATATCACATCGAAATGCGCAAATGGAAAAAATATTTTCCCGTGATAGCATAGGCGGCATGAGAAACACATTAATATATGTCATTGGTCTTGTCGTCATTGTCGGGGGATTATTTTACCTCGCACAGGACAAAAGCGCTTTGAGTTCCGATTATAAAAATATTGAGTACACAGTCGACAAAAAACCTGTCCAATTAACGAATGGCTTGTCTGAGCTTTCTATCGCATCGAGCTCCGCAAAAATCGTTACTCGTTATTTCGGCAACGAAATTAAGAAAGATTTAAATGGTGACGATCGAGAGGATATTGCTTTCATTCTTACGCAAGAAACCGGAGGTACTGGTACATTCTATTACGTTGCCGCCGCGCTTAACACAGAAGACGGTTATGTTGGTTCAGACGCACTTTATTTGGGTGACCGCATTGCCCCGCAAGGAATGGAACCCGGACCAGGGAGTTCAATCATTGTAAATTACGCCGACCGAAAAATTGGCGAAGCAATGACAGTAGACCCGTCTGTCGGCAAAAGTCTTCGACTCCTTCTTAATGAAAACACTATGCAGTTCGGAGAAGTCGCCGAGGATTTTGCAGGAGAAGCAAATCCCGAACGCATGACACTAACCATGAAAACTTGGAATTGGACCAAGACAACCTATGAGAGCGGTAAAGTTGTTACGCCGAGAGAACAATTGTTTGGCATAAAGTTTTTGGCGAACGGCACATTCGTCGCCGGATCGGATTGCAACTCAATGGGAGGAAAATACTCTGCTGTAAACGGAAGTATTACTTTTAGCGACGTTTCCTCAACGAAAATGTACTGCGCAAATTCACAGGAAGATGACTTTAAAGTTGTGTTCGACCAAGCGCAAAAATTCCGCTTTACGTCAAAAGGTGAACTTATCTTCGACTTAAAGATGGACAGCGGCACAATTATCTTCAAATAATTTAATGTCGATTTTGACAGATTATAGAGTGGCCAACGAAAGTTGACCACTCTTTTTTGCCAGCCCCTGCTTTCCCTTTCGGAAATGGGCTATGATATCATATATAAACAACCTCAAATTACTCGTACTTATTAATTAATGTTAATAAATGAAAAAAGTAATCTCCATTTTACTAACGGTCACCGTTATAGCGGTCGGAGTTGTTTTCATGACGATCAAAAACAAACCATCGATAACCGTCATTTCACCAACGAAAGATGACGTAATTACGCCCGGTTCTGACGTCGAAATAAAATGGGCGACTAAAAATATTCCAGACACTTATAAAGTTCCCGTAGCCATAAGGAGAATTCCTCCTCCCCCGCTTCAAGAAGAGGGGCAGGAGTTTGACCCGGTTATTTTCACTAATTTAGAAAATTCAGGAGTCGCAAACTGGACAGTATCGAATATGTATCCGGCTGGAAATTATGTTTTGACTTTAAACGCTTATGAATCCCTGCCGATAACCGATCCAGTGTCAAAAGAAAGTGACATATTCAAAATCGCCGAAATGACAATCGGCGGACAAAAAGATGAAGGCGGTTGCTTAATCGGTGCCGGATATTCCTGGTGTGAAGCAAAACAAATTTGTATTCGCTCGTTTGAAAAGTATTGCACGAAAGCAACTCCCAAAGCCTTTGTATTTAAATGCGACGATTCAAAATCTATAAATGCCACCTTTTATCCAACTGATGATAAGTTTGTTGATTTGGTGCTAAGTGGTGAGGATGAAATGCGAATATCCTTACCACGGGCTATATCAGCTTCGGGCGCACGATACGCAAAAGCCGACGAATCAATCGTCTTTTGGAATAAAGGCGACACAGCATTTGTAACAGAGGGAACGCCGGCAGAAGAAACATATTCTAATTGTGTCTTAAAATAAAATTTTACGCCTATGGAAAAATTTCCTGATATTGAGATTGATGATGATAACGATAATGGCGGCAGAAGGCCGATCATAGAGGTTGAAACGGAAATCGAAGAGCCCCCGATTATTGCCGAATATGTCTTAACCGAGGCACGGTGGAAGAAAATACTTAAGGATCCGGAAGTCAAAAAAGGTCTTGCCGCTCTAGGAAGAACATTGGCCAATACCGGAGTCACAATTGCCGACTTGGTACCGGGCATGGGAGAAGCCGTATCCTGGAGCGCCGACGCGCTTAAAGTCATAGGACCGGCTCTCAAGAAATTTGGACTTCCCAATCTTGACATCACACCATCGGTTTCCAAAAAAATTGCATTCGGCACTGAAATCTTGGAATTACAGACATTGGGTATGGCTACAACCCACGCCGTCGAAGCCTTCCTCCAGTTCAAAAGACAAGACGCACGTCTCATTTTGGATGCATTAAAAAAAATAAAGGAAACGTTAGCGGAGGAAAAAATGCGGTACGAAGAAAATAAATCCGAAATCGACCAGGCTATAAAAGTTTTTAGTGACGACCAAAATGGATAAAAAAACAGCTCTAAAAATTTTGATAGAAGACAGTTTCCTCTTCAGCCCCATCCTCAAAGAGAGGTTGGTCCAAAATATCGACTCCATGACAGACGACGACATAAGCGCACTCGGAAAAATGCTGGCGGGAGATAAAAAAGAAACTTTGGAATCTCTTGAAAAAGAAATAGCAAAACTGGATTCTATCATCGACAAATACAGAGAAACGCCTAGCGCAAGCGCTAGTGCGATATAAGGAAACTAAGACCAATCATTAGTACGAGACCGGCCAAAAACCAGCCTACATGTCTCAAGTAATCCTTTTTGAATGTCGGCGTCATGAAAGCGTGAGGTATTAAATCATGCGCCACAACAATAAAGAATGAACCGGATGCAATCCCAAGAAGCGGCACTTCCAAAACCTCGAAGAAATCGAGAAGAAAAAAACTGCCGAGAGCGCCGATTAAAATTGTGGCCGAGACTAAGAAGCTTAAACCCAAAGCTTTTTTTGTTGAATAACCGGCCTGTCGCAACACAAAAAATTCGGACATTTCCTGAAAAAGTTCGTGCACAAAAATACTAACTGCAGTCGCGACACCAAGCCCCATACTTACCCCAAATGATGCCGCGAGAAAAATACCATCACCAATATTATGGAGAGAATCACTCAACAAAATTCTCCTCGCGTCGATCTTTGAATGTGAATGCTCCTCAAACTCGTCATGGTGGTGGTGAAAAAAAGGAAACAGCTTAAAAAAAAGAAAAATTACTACAGCACCGGCAACCACCCAAAATAATCCCGCACCAATAGTTTCGGCATGTTCAAAGACCTCTTTCGATAACTGAAGCGAAACTATAAGAAACACGCCAGCCGAAAAACTGACCAAAAAATGAAGATTCCTCTCGATCACCCTCCCCATTTTATGCCAAACGGAAAATACTCCGACCAGCGAGGACAACATAATGAGAAGCGAGTATAGGACAATGTTTAACATTCTTTATCAAAAATTAGCTTCATTCTTAATCATAACAGCATAATTCCGAAAAACAACAAAAAAAATTCTGCGATAAAATATAGGGTGAATCGGCGAAAAACACATTCAGAACACCGCGGTTGTGGAAAATCACGCATTCGCTTTTCACATCTTGACTAAATACCTATAATATTGTAATTTTGAGCCCGGAATAGTCAGGTTAGGGTATACAAAAACCCTGCCTATAACAACATAGAACAGGTCAGAAAAACCTCAACCAAGGGTAGTACGAATGAAAAAATGGCTAGTATTGGCACTGTGTATCTGCGCATCCGCCGATGCGCAGACAGCCTCGGCGATTCCCACTCTCACGGTGGCCTCTCAAGGAATCGGAAAAAGCTTCGTGACGGGAGTTCCTTACGAACTCTGGAGTATGAAAGTCACAGTTGAGAAAAAAGACTTACTAGTAAGTGATCTACCGATCACGATCGGAACCGGCAAATCTGTCTATGGACTCACGCTACTTTGTGACAACGTCATAGTGGCGGTTTCTGTAGACACCGTTTTGGACGGCGACAACATTTCTGCCAGATTCACTGACCCCGTATTCTTAGCGGTCGGAGAACACATCCTAACTCTGAAAGGCCAGCTGTCTTTCGATTTCGAACAAGCGGAGGAATTCGTCATGTGGACGATCCCCTCTTCGTGGAGAGTAGGCTCGGGCCCTAAATTTAAAGGACCGGTTAAATGCCTTCCGGAGGAGCCGGTTGAGAGTCCATCAATCACGGTGCGACGAGGAGCCCTCCTTGTTTCTCAAAACCCGGACGTCATGTGGCACATGGCAACAGGCAACCGCGTTAACGAAGTTGTGAACGCCATGGATTTCCGGGCGTTGTACGAGGACATTATGTTGCCGAGACTGGGCATCAAACTAGGTGAGTGGGCATACCCGGGAGACCTTTACCGCGTTACCGTGTGGGATCAAAACACTCAAGTCGGCGAAGCTTACTTCATCGGAACTTCCCACCACAGCGTACTAGTGTTTCCCTCTCCGGTTAGAGTCCTTCAAGGAACAACGAAAACACTCGTTTTTCGCACCGACACGGCAGGCATAAGTTTTGTCGATTCAGGAAGAAGTGGTGACATAATTCAGATCGACTTTGATGACGACCTCCCGCAAAACACGTTAGCCTTCGGTTTTGAAGACGGCATGTCTGTGGAAGTGACCGGCTCTACTTATTGTCCGGGAGTTCTCCTCGTGAGATCATACCCCACATTCGCGGCACAGCCGCTTCCCTCAACAGGTCTCGCCGATGGTAGACTGATAGCGGCATCGGTAACCGCTGATCCGGCCGGAATCGTAGGCTTCGGAAAATTCAGTTTCTCCTTCGTCGGCTCTGGTGTAGGATTGATTACCGCAACGCTCTATGCGTTTACCGATCCATATTTCTCTCAACCCGTTTCGGGTTTCGACGTCGGCGGATTATTAGCTCCGCCAGTTATTGCTTCATCTTCTGAAGTAGGCGGCAATAACGTTGCGACCTTCTATACGCGAAACAGCGTTGGCTTAAAACCTCTTGAAGTTCCGGCTGGACAAACATACTATCTACTTGCCCGTGGCATCTTCAGTTACGGCCCTAATGCGTTTCTCACTACCCGCTTGCTGACGGAAGAAAGCGGCGCGGTCATGGGTACTTTCGCCGAGGAAGATCCCCAAAGCTACGGGCTTTGGACTCCCAATTCATATGGAATTACCGGATACGGAGAGAGGCTCGATTTGAACGGCCGCAACTTGAATGCCGACTGGATTAACTTCTTCGGAATTCCCGGTCTATGGCCGGACGGTTTAATTCAATTTCGAGCATTCTGACTGACGAATAGCAAACTATCGCGAACGCAAATGCGTTCGCGATTTTTTTAAAAAATCTAAAATGTAAGTATCCACACCCTCCAACCCCCCTTTGTTTTCAACGCCCTAGAGCAAGATATGTTTTAAACCAATTCTCGGGATTGTTCCATTTCAGAGAAAGAATAACTGAAGCCAGGATTGAGGTAGTCTCTGCCCCTCTTTGAGTTTTGGAGCCAAAGGAAATCTTTCTTTTGATCACCAAATGCCGGAGAGCTCTCTCGGCTTTGTTGTTGTCGATGGGAATGCCTTTGTGATTCAAAAAAGTGAAGTATTTCTCCTTGTTTTTTCGGAGGGATATCTTTAACTTTGAAAGTGGGGTTGGAGGGTGTGGATACTTACTTTGTCTTGAAAAAAATTTATTACCTCTTATTTCGTACTTATAGTTTCAGATACTAATTTTTGAATGAGGGTCGAAATATCTTTTTTCACCTGCCATATCTCGCGTATCTTGGTACGCATTTCTTGATTTTGAGGATATCCTTCATCTCGTTTTCCGTTCAACAGATCGGAAAACTCAAGATTCAAAAGTTCTGTCAAAGATTCTTTGACATCGTTATACGCCAATTTTGAAAGTCCTTCGTCCAATAACTTTTTACCGAAAGCGTGCCAAGTGTAGAAGTGCAAAAGTTCGTGCATTATCGTGTTGTTGGAAAATTCCGAGCCGATTCTGACGAAAAAGTAGTTCTGCCGGATATTGTAGGTACAACGCTCATTATGGGTCAAATAAACCGTAATAATCGGCGCAGGATAGGAAATGCCGAATATCTTTTCTACTCGCTCAACGAAAATCGGCTCGGTAATTTTCCACCTTTCTTCAACGGCGACAATTTCTTTATCCACATCAAAACCGTTTATTTTATACTGCCCCTCTATAAATGCTTTAACTTTTTCAGTTTCAAAATTGTCGCCGTATTTTTCGGAGAATGAAGTTTGAAACTTTGTCGGCTTTTTACTATTCACCGCTCGCGTTCCATTGATAAAATTTTCAATATCTTTTTCTATGTTGTATGAAAAATGTAATTTCATAAATTTATTTCAAAAGCTCGCTTACCGATACTCCAAGCGCACTAGCTAATTTCTCTAATGTCGCAAGGGTAGGGTTGCGCTTGCCGGTTTCTATACCGCTTACATACGCTCTATGCACATCTAAGGCGCGTGCAATATCTCCTTGCGACATTTTTTTCTTTGTTCTAATGCGCTTTAGGTTTTGCCCAAGTTTTGGCGATATTACTGTCATAGTGGGTATCCACATTTTAGCAGTTGTTGCATTATAGATAAATGTGATTGCGTTCGGATGTCAGACCCAAGTTAAAATGACACCTTATGTAGTTTGAGTATTTGTGTTGTTGTATTTGTACGCGGCGAAATTTCAAAACGATTTTCTCCACGGATGATCGGCTGGCGGTTTCCAGTCCGGCTTTCGTCTTGTGAGTGCCGTGATCGGTATCCGCACCGGTTTGGGCCGCGCGAGAAGTTCGCGATACACAAGGTACGTATCCTTGAGCCGGACAAGGACGGTGTTGTCGAGGTGTTCTTCAACGATCACTTCATCTCTTTTGTAGACGGCCGTTCCTTGTGTCGCCTCTAATTGAAACCAGCGGGTCTTGAATTGAATCGTATAGTCGTTGTTCACTTTGCGTTTTGATTGAACGGAAAAGATCGAAGACAACTTCATTCGCAATTCGTCCGGAAGCGGACGGTGGGCATCGGCCTTGTTTTTGGCGGGAACGCCAAATCTTGCGTTGTGATCGGGAATATATTTTTCATGGATGAATTTGTTAGCGTCATCTCTTCCTCTAACTCCGGCAAGCCTCATTTCTTTGACCAGGCGGTCTTGCAAGGTTCCAAACAATCGTTCGATTCTGCCTTTGGCCTCCGGAGAGTTAGCGCAGATGACCCGGATGTCGAGCTCTTGCATTGCTCGCTCGAATTGTGTCATGAACTCCGCGTTGTCTACGGCGTTTTTGCAGTTGACTTTGTAGGTGCTGAATTTGTCGAGATATACAGCCACAGGACGTCCGTAGGCCTCAACGTAGGCCGCCCAGAAGCGAAAGACCGAGCACACTCCTTCATTGTCTTCAAACACAGCTCGAACGATTTTGCCCGTGGCGTCGTCGATGGCGGCGAGGAGGCATTCCTCTCCATTATTTTCAAACCAATCCTGATACGAACCGTCAAACTGCACCAGCTCTCCCAAACTTTCCTTGCGTTCCCTCCACCCTCTGACGATTTGCGGCCCGCGTCTCAAACGAGGTTTCCAGAGATCTTTTTTGATCATGAGTGACCGAAGTGTTTCCGTGCCGATCCTAATACCGAGGTTGGCCAACTTTTCCCGCGCGAATGTCGGACCAAAATCTTTATGTTTCTTTTGTTTAAAGAAAGCCGCTACTTTTTTAACAATGGCACCGTCGGTCGCATTGCCCGAGGGCCATCCTTTTGATTTATGGACGACACCTTTCGCTTCTTCTTTTTCGACCGCTCGTTTCAGTCTCTGTATCTGTCTAACTTTCAGTCCAAGGCGGGCTGACGCTTCTTTGTTCGTAATGTCTCTGCCGATGCAGGAGAGGATAATGTCATACCTTTCCTGCTCACGAGGAGTGAGTTTGATTTCTGCCATCGCATATTTGAGTTACGAATATGCCAAATGGTACTACGAGGGGATGTCATTTTAACTTGGGAAGGGATGTCATTTTCGCTTGGGTATTACATGACTTGCGTTCGGATTGAAGCCGTGCTAGCCTATTTCTACATGCAAATCCTTGTTCAGTATCTTCCCTATATACAGATAGTCCTGTCGGTCTTGTTGGCCGCCGGGGTTTTGGTCCAGCAATCAGCCGCCGGTTTAGGTGGCGCCTTTGGTGATAATTTCAGCTCAGGATTTCATACCCGCCGTGGCTTTGAAAAAACGGCTTTCAATGGAACAATAATCATTGCAATACTTTTCGTCATTTCGGCTGTCGCGAGTTTTATGCTGAAATAATCGAAGCTTTTCTAATTACTACTGCTTCACTCCTTTTGTTTTGTCGATAACTAATTCGCGCTTCGAAAATATTCACGTATTAAAAAAACCTACACTGAAATAATCAGGCATTATCTCCGACTATTAGTCTGGATTAATGGCGTAAAATTATTAATACACAATCACTGCAAAGTCTCGGAAACAACAAATCTAAGAATGATTATTAAAATTGGATTATAAATTAGCGCTAAATAGCCGCTTACTTCAAACGACACTATTTTCTTTATTTAGATGAGAAATTTATTAAAAAAAACTTTCGCCCTGCCGGGAACCGCCAGACTGGATAACGCTCTCAAAAATTTCACTGTGGGCGAGGCCGCTTTGTTTTATCTTTTCGTGGCCGCGATGACACTATCCACTCTTTTGATATTTGCCGAAGCAAACGACACCCTGTCTGTAACCGTTCCGTCGAGTGGAGGCAAAATTGTAGAAGGAACCGTCGGTTCACCGAGATTCATCAACCCATTACTTGCCATTTCTGACGCCGACCGAGATATAACAGCTTTGACCTTCTCCGGACTTTTGAGAGCTACACCTTTCGGCGAACTCACAACCGACCTTGCGGAAAAATATGAGATCTCTCCGGATGGTTTAACATACACTGTCACCTTAAAAGAAGACGCTGTATTTCACGATGGAAAACCCATATCTGCCGATGACGTAATTTTTACAGTCGGGAAAGCAAAAGACCCGTCAATAAAAAGCCCCAAACGAGCTGAGTGGGAGGGTGTAACTGCAGAGAAAATAAGTGACAAAGTTGTGGCTTTCCATCTGCCCCGACAGTATTTTCCTTTTGTTGAAAATCTCACGCTCGGGATCATTCCAAAACACTTCTGGACGGAAGTAGGCACGGACGAATTTTCTTTTAGCCTAAAAAATATTAACCCGGTAGGATCAGGGCCATACAAAATATTTAAAATTGAAAGCAACGAGGGTATTCCAACATCCTACGAACTTCATTCTTTTTCTAAATATGTTGGAGGAAAACCTTTCATTTCGACAATAATTATGAATGTTTATGGAAGTGAGTCCGAACTCATTGCCGCATGGAAAGCAAAAGCCATCGAAAGCATGGGCGGAATATCACCCCAAGAAACGGAGGAAATGAAGATGCTGGGGGCGCGAGTCGAAACACTAAATCTACCAAGAGTTTACGGTATTTTCTTCAATCAGAATCAGGCCGCAATATTTATAGACAAAAATGTTAGAGACGCACTCGATAAATCTATTGATAAAGAGGCTTTGATCGAGGATGTACTCAAAGGTTACGGAACCGTTCTTACCGGTCCACTTCCGGAGGATATTAAAGGTCAAAAAATTTTGACTCAAACTTCGGGAACATCAACTCCAAATACCACGGGCACCACAACAGATAAAATGGGAGAGAGCAGAAAATTGCTCGAAAAGTCAGGCTGGAAACTTAACGAAGAAACAAAAATTTACGAAAAGACGGACAAGAAAACAAAAACTACGCAAATCTTGTCATTTTCGCTTTTCGCTCCAAACGTACCCGAACTGAAGGATGCCGCGAATTTTGTCATTCAATCTTGGAAAGAACTCGGGGCATCCGTAGAACTGAAACTTTTCGAACTTAGCGATCTTAGTCAGAACATAATTCGGCCGCGAAAATACGATGCTCTTCTGTTCGGCGAAGTAATTGGCAGAAATCCAGATCTTTTCGCTTTTTGGCACTCGTCTCAGCGAAACGACCCCGGATACAACATAGCAATGTACACCAACAGCAAAGTTGATCAGATGTTAAACGAAGCGCGAATAGCAAAAAACCAACAAGAGCAAGAGGAAATTCTGAGGAACATAGATAGCGAAATTAAAAAAGATACACCAGCCATTTTCTTATACACTCCAGACTACCTATACGTACTGCCACCGTCCATCAAAGGTTTTAGCGGAGGATCGATCGCCTCCCCGGGAGAAAGGTTTGCTGAGATTAAAGACTGGTTTATTGAAAATGAAAAGGTTTGGGAGGTATTTACAAAGTATTAGTAAGATAATCAGAAATTAAAATGGAAAGAGGTTTTACACGAAGAACTAAGATGGGAATAAGAAACCGCCCGGCTTTTCCTCACGCGGAACGCGAGCACCATCAGGAAATCAGAACTTTCATTGCGGATAGTTCAAATGCAGGTGAAAAAAAGATAATTAGACCAGAGAGCGAAATGCAAAAAAATCCCTATGGTGACAGAGGGAGACACCAGGGCTCTCCTTTTCGTCCGCGTGACGCAAATAAAAAAAATGGAATGTCCAGACCTTCCAGTCACAGGAGACACGAAAACCAAACAATTCTAAAACACACCGAATCAAAGAAAAAAAGCACGAAGACCATTCCGCCACCGCTTGGCGATTCTATCCGCATAATTCCTTTGGGCGGAGTTGAGGAAATCGGCCGAAACATGACTGTCATTGAATATAAAAACGACATCGTTGTCATAGACGCCGGTCTGCAATTTTCCGAAGATGACACCCCGGGTATTGATTTTATTTTGCCGAACACCAAATATCTTGAAGAAAGAAAAGAAAAAATAAGAGCCGTGCTTGTGACACATGGCCACTTGGACCATATCGGCGCCGTCCCATACATAATGGAGAGAATCGGTAATCCGCCCCTTTACACGCGAAAGCTGACGGCTCTTATGATTGAAAAGCGACAAGTCGAATTCCCTACTCAGGCAAAACTTGATATAAGAATTATCGAAAAAAATGAAGCTATCAGAATAGGCGATCTTAAAATTAAATTTTTCGCAGTTACCCATACTATTCCTGACTGTATGGGCATAATCATCGAGACCCCATATGGAATGATAGTCACCCCTGGAGACTTCAAACTCTCCCACACTGACGGAGTTGTCGATCCCAAAGAAGAGTCCGAGTATTCAGCGTTCGACAAAGAAAATGTTCTGCTCCTCATGGCCGACTCTACCAACATCGCCAACCCCGGATTTTCAACTCCCGAGAGACTGGTGCACAAAACACTTGAAGACATCATCAATAAATCAACGGGCAGGCTCATTATCGGCACCTTCGCTTCGCAATTTGAGCGAATGATAAAAATTATTCAGGTTGCCGAACAGACCGGAAAGAAAATCGTAGTCGAAGGGCGAAGCATGAAAACCAACATCGACGTCGCGATCGCGGCAGGGCTTGTTGAGGTCAAAAAAGACACGATCATTCAGGCGGAGGACATGGAAAATTATCCGCCACATAAAGTCATTATTTTAGCGACTGGCGCTCAGGGTGAGGAATTCGCCGCGCTCATGAGAATGACGAATAAATCTCACAAAAATGTCCAGATTAAAAAAGGTGACACAGTAGTTTTGTCATCCTCGATTATTCCAGGAAATGAAAGAACCGTGCAAAAATTAAAAGACAATTTGGCGCGGGCCGGAGCAAAAATTCTTCACTATCGAACTTCCGATTTATACATTCACTCGACAGGCCACGCCAACCGAGGAGAAATCGAATGGTTGCACAAAAAAATCAAACCGAAATTCTTTGTGCCAATTCACGGCTCTCATTACATGCTTCGACTTCATGAGGAACTTGCCGTAGAAGCAGGCACTCCTCCCCAAAACATTGTCGTCCCCGATGACGGCACCATTATCGAAATCCGAAATAAAGGCGAATCGATAACTACACTTAAAGAAAAAGCCGCTGAAGGATTTATGATGGTTGACGGCTTTGCCGTCGGTGATGTCCAAGAAGTCGTCATCAGAGACAGGCAAATGCTCTCAGAAGACGGAATGTTCGTCATTGTGGCGTCAATCAATACTTCAACCGGACGATTAAAAAAATCGCCTGACATTATTTCAAGAGGCTTTGTCTATCTTCGGGAATCTCAAGAACTCCTACAGCAAGCCCGAATCATTATCAAAAAAACAGTCGAGGACACAACCGTTGGGATGAACCCGATAAACTTCGAATATGTGAAAACTGTCCTGACCGATAATCTCTCCAGATTTCTGTTCCAAAAAACGAACAAGCGGCCAATAGTTATTCCGGTTTTGATTGGAGTTTAACCAAAAAACCGCCGAACTCGGCGGTTTTTTGGTTCATCAATTACCAAATGCGCCATTGCGTTACCATTCGATTATCGGCATTGCGTCATTACTGTATTTCGACCAGTTGGCGTGGGTAATACCATTCACTTCCGCAGATTTAATCGTAGAGTTCTGTCTGAACCTGCATATCCAAAGATATTCTTGACCCACCGGTACTCTTACATAAGCAAAGTGGCCGAAAGTTTCAAAATCAATAGTGTCTTTGGTCGTCAAGCCGTATGATTTAATGATATTTTCTGCCGAAGATGCCGGTGATGGCTCAAATCCCAGCGTGACAATCCCTGGCTCAAATTCAAGACCTGGATCAGCCGTCGTGATTTCCTGCAAACATTTTGTAGCACGAGGTTCATCATATTTTGCCTTTGATACATCCGGCTCGATAAACCTGAATGAGGAGAGAATCGGCAGAAAATATTTTTCCGCGCTTATACTTGTTAAATTGTTCCCCACCCATAGTGCTTCAATAGTGCTACCTCTTGAAGCTAATTTCCCGTGAATCGCGTCCCAATTCAATCCTGGCTCTTCTGAGGCTTGCTCGCGAAAACCTTGCCAATTTCCGTATTTAAAAACGACCGGCTCACCGTAAATCTTGTTTTTTACAATTTCATCACCGCTAGAAAAAAAAGAGCTTTCTGCATTACCTGTAATTGCACTTAAGGATACACCGAAAATCCATGACGGATAAATGTAAATATTAGCAACATTTGCATCGACATTTTTATTCCAGATTTCGATAAAAGGTCGTGGAGAATTCATTTGGTCATTAAAAAGCCAACTGCCAGGATACATAAACTCAAACCCATACTTTTCATTCCGGTAAATTATCGAACTGACATTTGCTTCAGTACGAGCCCGCTCAGACTTTGTCTCTTCAAACCTAAGTTTAAGGACCGTAAAAACCGCAACCACCACAAATACGATAGTCAAAATAAAAAATATAATTGCGACAGTTTTTCTTTTCATTGAGGTAAGTTTGATTAGCCCATTATACTCTTTAAAAATTTTAATTAAATATCTTCCTAAATATATTTCGCAAATTCTTTTTATGACCTCTCTCGCCTCATCCCACAGACGGATTATTCGGGGTTGCCTCGTAATTAACAAAAAGTGGTCCTTTTTGTTTTTTTGCTCTGTTACATTTCTGTAACGGCCGTTACAGAAATGTAACACAAGTTTTTAAGGTTTGTTCACAATCTCATGCTCGACAAGCCTGTACGCCCTACTTCTTGTTGGTGAATTGAGAAGAAACTTTAAGAATTAATACCGAAAATGTCCTTGAGGCTTCCATCATTTTCCAACTTATCGACGATCATATAAAGCATGCTCTTCCCTATTTTGAGATCTAATTTGAGAAGTGTCATAAAGTCTTCGCAATCGTAAGGATAAACCCAAACACTTTGCTGAAGTTTATGAAAACCTACCGCCTTCAGCGTCCGCCGCAAATTATCGCGAATACCTCTTTTCATTTCTTTAATATCGAAAATAAGAACTCTCCATTTTTTATCCCACTTTCTCGGTTTGTTTAGCACTGCTTCTAGTAGTTTATACTTTGTCACTTCCTTTTCACCCCTTGGAGTCAAGCGCAAAAATTTTCCATCCTTGTTTTCTTCAAAGTGCACTAATTCGTTATACAAAAGTCTGTCTAAGGATCTGTTCAAATTGTAGCGCCTGCCTGCCTTTATGAGCCTCCTATCGAACATCGCTAACATTTGCAAAGCATTCGGTGCCATCGCAGCCACAGACAAGAGGCCGGCCGCAGCCACCGATAACAGAATAGCTTTCTGTATCTTCTTCCCCCTCAGTTCTTTGACTAATTCTTTTTCCAGCTGACCCATGTTTGCAATTTTTATTATTATTTCATACACGACTCGCTGTTACAAATTTGTAACGGCCGTTACAAATTTGTAACATCTTCCTTTGCCTCTTATTTTCTATATCACATAAGTTTAGATAAGCGTGTTTGGCGGCAAAAGTAATTGCCTATATAATTCTTCCATGACTTCCCCCATAGTTAAGCAAAAAGTCTTCGGAGCAATATATATGCTCGGCTTTTTTTTCGCCCTGACAGCCGCTCTCCCCGCCTATGTTAATTCAGAATTTTTGTCTCAATTTGTCGGCACGAAAAGCGTCGGCATTATCTACGCGGTTTCATCATTGATTGCATTAGTTTTGTTTACTAAAATCGGCAAATTACTGAAACAATTTGGCGGCTACAAAATCGCCCTGACACTGGCCATCGTTGGATTTGTTTCGCTAATCGGACTCACGTTCGTCCGCGAGCCGCTCTTCATCACTCTTTTTTTCATAGCGTTCGATATTATGGCCATCATGCTCTACTTCACCATGGACATTTTTCTCGAGACTTCACTGCAAGACAGAGTGACAGGCACGGTACGCGGCACATTTTTAAGCATCAATAACACAGCTTGGATTATGGCGCCGATCCTAGCGGGGCTTATTGTTTCTCACAATTCTTATTGGAAAGTTTATCTGGCCTCAGCCGCGGTACTTTTGCCCGTCATTATAATAATCGTAAACTCTTTCAGAGGTTTTCATGATTCCACGTACGAAAACAATTCTTTTTTGACAATACTGACCTCTCTACCCAAACACAAAAGTACCTACAAAATTCTTTCAACAAATTTTATTTTACAGTTGTTTTATTCCTGGATGGTCATTTATACACCAATATATCTTCGAACCTACATGGGTTTCGACTGGCAAGCGATCGGCATAATGTTTACCGTCATGCTCTTCCCTTTTGCAATTCTTGAAGCTCCTCTTGGCAGGCTGGCAGATGAAAAATGGGGAGAAAAGGAAATGCTTACCGGCGGCCTGGTTATTATGGGAGTCTCAACAATGCTTTTAACCTTCATACCAAACGCCAACTTCTTAGTTTGGACAGCGGCGCTCCTCACCACTCGTATCGGCGCCTCAATCGTCGAAATTATGAGCGAAACATATTTTTTTAAAAAAACGGGAGAGAAACAGCCCGAGATTGTCAGTCTATTTCGAATGACAAAACCTCTCGCATTTATCACCGGCCCCCTTGTCGCCACAATTCTTCTTCAATTCATTCCCTATAATTTTCTCTTTCTTATTCTCGGAATAATAATGTTTTGGGGACTAAGATATTCTTTGACGCTTAAAGATACCCTTTGAACATGAAGAAAAAGGACGGCAAAATGATTGCACGTCCTTGTAACTATTTGATTACTCACAACTGCGAAGTTGTGATCGAACGCCAGTTTTCGTCCGTAGCTTTCGGCTTGATCGGCGTAGAACCGAGAACACACAGAGGACATGGATCGACAGTATCGGCTGCCCAATCCTTAACCCTCTTCTCAACCACAGGAAGTACACGGCATGACAGTGTATCGCTAACGACGACCCTCACCATCCCGCCACGGTTTAGAATGACGGTGTCGAAGGGAAGGATACTGGCCGTAGGCTCTTTGCTAAGCACTTCCAAGACTGCTTTCCGAAATCCGGTGCCGCGCGTACAAAAGTCCTCAACAAACAGAACCGTAGATTGCTGCTCGATTTCAGTGACCAGCACAAGCCTACCGTCCTTTTTTTCCATTGTTGCAACTTTCGTGCCCAAGATCTTGGCCACGGATTCGCCGAGCGATGTCGCACCGTCCGGTATGCCGATTACGTAATCGACATCACACAAAAGTACTTCGCTAAGGCGCATCACCATCTGCTTCGCCATAATCTCTCGAATGTTTGACGATTCGAGCAGAATCTTTGAGACAAAGAACCCGTCGCTGTGGCGCCCAGACTTCAAAAGAGCATGCAGGCCAACCTTCCCCTGCTTTGAAGCTTCGTAGTCGTAATGCCAAAAGGCTCCCAAAGTGTTGGCTATATGCACAACTTCTGCCGCGTTGAGACGACCTCTGACATCTTCCGGACGAAGATCCAAAAGCTCATCCCTAGTCATTTCCAGAATATTTTTCATATTAATCTCTTCAATTCACAGCTTCCCTACCCAACTCTGGGCATAAAACAGTACGACCACAGTTCAAACATTTGTATCTAAGGCCGTTCCTGATCGTTGTATGTCCACAATCGGGACACATGGGTTCTTGTTCTCCGCCCATAACTGACGGAGATTCCTCGTCTCTGGATTTTGTCTTGAGAGCGGACGCTATTTCGTCGTTCACCCTTTGCATAGCTGCCACCGGGTCAGCTGCCTCCGTCACTATGCGACCTATAACCGGCCATGCGCCCACAAGAGCAGCATCGGTCGGTGTAGCCACGCGCTTTTGATCCTGCTTACTACTGTCAGGCCGGCGAATGCCAGGAGTAATAATTTTGAAACCAGGCTTCTGCGTTTGGCGGATTAACTTCGCGTCTGAGACCGAACAAACGACCCCATCAAGGCCTGCTCTTTCAGCAAGTATTGACATCGTCAATGTCAGTTCCGGTATAAGATTGCCCCTTGCCTCTTCAGGCATTAATCCCAACACGTCAGACTCGAGATAACCGATATCAAGCAAGTCCTTTACTTCAAGACTTGTGAGAAGTGTAACTGCGACGATAAGCGGCCGTCCAACCGAGTGACCGTATTTCTGCGACGCAAGTTTGGCACCTTCTTCAGCACCAGTCATTGCCGCTTTCATCATAGCTTCCCCGCCCGACGCGTGAACGTTTATGATCAAAGGTTCATACAAAACAGCGCGCGCCACCGCTTTTTTAACGGTGTTGGGAATATCGTGGAACTTGAGATCCAAGAAGAAGTCGACTCCCATTTCCCGAAGTAAACGCAAAAATTGCGGTCCTTCGGCCACAAACATCTCAAAGCCGACTTTCGCGGCCAAAATGAGATGTTTGATTTTGTCCAATAAGATTACCGACTGAGAGACACTCATGTTGTCCAAAGCGATAATCGCTCTTTTTTCGTTCTGCATAATTCTCCGTTTTGTGATTGTCGAATAACTACCTAGCAACCAAGGTTCCAACCAAGGCTTAACTGATCCAAGGTTTAAGCTACCACAGGAAAAACAAAACACAAGCAAAAATGCTTGTGTTTGTTTTTCCATTTTTTCGGGGTATCGAGAATTGAACTCGAACCATACGCACCCTTCACCCGCCTATATTTTACTTCAATGTCGAGGTGAGGAGAGTCGAACTCCTGCCTTACCCACCCCATGGGCAAATACTACCGCTATACTACACCTCGTAAAAAATATGGCGGGCAGGTGCATAACACTACCACTATACTATACCCCGTTCTAAAAAATACACGACTCGAAGGAAAACAACTACCCGTTCACTTACCCTTCGGCAAACGCTCGAAACTACACCCTGGTACAGCCCATTTTCTCCCTGCTCGTAAATACTAGCATAAAAAAATAATTTGAAAATTTTTTCACGCAATGATGAATTTTGCCTAACAAAGAACCATGTTTTACAGATAGCGCAAATTTCCGCCGGGTTCATAAATCTTTCACCTACGCCTACTATATTTTGCTTGCGGCTGAGCCAAAAATAATTTCGTCAAAACAGAAAATATTTTTGCTCATCAATATTTGGAAAAGTAAACGACCCCGCAGCAGAGCTGCGAGGTATGTCTCTACTCGAGACCTTGAAATAATAATAGAGTCCCTCGATGTATCTGTTTGTAACTTCGACCTTGGTTTTTGACATAATCGCTTATGATTTTTTCATTCC
>Ga0209542_10003650_pt1 | contig 32656 bp, 28 predicted proteins | sample RifCSPhighO2_01_FD_184028 | JGI IMG/M metagenome (GOLD analysis project Ga0209542, IMG submission 184028) | Soil microbial communities from Rifle, Colorado - Rifle CSP2_plank highO2_0.1 (SPAdes) (version 2) | ecosystem: Environmental > Terrestrial > Deep subsurface > Rock core/Sediment ... | reverse complement strand
ATTTTTGATTTTGAGATTTTAATAACGGCTTCTGGTATTCCGATACTCGCCACATCCTTTGGGTAAAGGTGAGATGTCTGACCTTTTATTTGTCTTTGTATGAGTTCGTAGCCAACGCTTGAACGCAGAAACAACAAAAGAACAAATGGATTGAGAGTTTTGTCTACCCTGATTGTCATAATCTCTGCCACTGTTAAAACTCCATCTGCAAATTCTTTTGGCAATTCATCAACAATATCAAGATACTTTCCGATGTAGTGAGCTTGGTGAGCCGCAGAGCCGAGCACAATATCGTCCTCATTAAGTTTATTTCGTTTATTTTTCTGGAAAAATTCCTCTTTAACAAATCCTCTTTCCTCGTTCTCTAAATCAATACCTCGTCCCGTAATAGCTCTGAATTTCATTATTCGCCTCTTGCCACTCGGCAAATAATCATCAAATGCTGGAGTTTTGCCAATTTTTATCTCTGTCAATTCGCCGAGTGATTTTGTTTTGCCGAGCTTATTTCTCATTCCTTCTCCAGAGTAATAGTCGGGGTCAATTCTGCTGGCTATATCAACTTGGTCTGACCATAACCAAAACGCCCTTTTCGCTTCGGTTGTTAAAGTATCCCATCCTGAAATATATGTTTTGATATTTTCCAAAAAAACATTTGTCGCTTCTTGGTATTCTTTCTCTGCTTCTTTTTTGAGCTGAAATGCCTCTTTGACGATTTGCTCTACTTTCTGCTGGTCTTTAAGTGGTGGCACGAACACCTTGAGGTTATAGAGTGTTGGATAATCCAAAGCTATACGGGTTGTGCCATAAGCTACTCGCTCGTGTTGTAATTTAGCATAGTCAGTTAGTAAATAAGTAGAAAGATAGTGGGGCAATAGTTTGTCTCTGTTCTTAATTCTCATCCTAACCATATGCTGGTTTATATTACCCGCTTTCATTTCATCTGGCACTACCGCAACACTACCAATTCTGCCTGTGATAGTGAAAAGAACATCGCCAGATTTTAATTGAGACCTCTTGAGCAATCCTTCGTGTGTATCTTCGGAGATAAAGGCAACTTCATCCAAAACAAGCTCATTTTCACCGATATTCTGTATTCTTAAAAATGGTATGCCGTGCTCAATATAGTTAGACCCAAGTGGTGTAGCACCGCCCTTTAACTCAACCAAATCGGTTAGCTTCGGGAATTTGGAAACTTCCGTTTCATTCTCCAAAAACATTGGCAACCAGTATTGTGTATCGCCTCGTTTTTGAAAATCAACATCTTTATTCCAAAGCCAAAAGACATTCTGATTTTTTGTTTGTGCTTCTACCATAGATAACTCTTAAATTCTTTTTTGAACTTAACCCATTCTCTTAACACATCGGGCACATCAGTATCTAAAGCACCTTTTAGCTCAATAAGAACTGGGTCTTGTTTCGTATTATTGCCCTTGCGGTCTGTAAGATATTCAATCGGATGCCCCTCGTCATTTATAACCTCGCCCTCGTCATTTCTTTTATAAGTTTTCCTGCCTCGGATGTCATAGCCAATCTTTGTTAAGTTAGCGAAGAAAATAGGATAACGCTCTGACAACTTACCCTTTGGCTTTTTCAAAAACAAAACACTTGATTTTACGCCAGCACCAAACGGCACAAATGTTTCCTGCGGCAAACTAACAACTGCCACAATTTGGGTTTTATTTTTTAACCACGCTCTTACAAATTCAGTGTTCTGATTGGTTAGGTCGCCATCTGGCAAAACTATACCCATTCTGCCGCCTTTTTTGAGCAAGGAAAGACAACGCTCAATAAAAAGAATGTCCGGCACTTGTCCGCCGCCTTTTTTACCAGCTAAAAGTTTTCCTTTCTCAAACTCGCCAGTTTCTTTATCTTTTTTCCACGCAAAACCGAAATCATACCCAGTAAGAATGTTTGGGTCTTCAACCTTGCCCTTTGAACCGAATGGCGGGTTGGTCGTTATAATATCGGCACTTTCTTGAGTAATTGTGCCTTTGGTGTTTTTTGTAAATTCATCAAAAGGAATAAGAGCATTGGAAGTCCAAATGCCAGTATGCCCATCGTCAGTCATAACCATATACATCTTGGCAACTTTGGTAAGGTCGTTATCAAAATCAACACCCTTGATATGAGTGCTTGCGTATTCTTTGGTTTGACCCCTCAAAATTTCTCTCTGGTCTGGTGTTAAGTCAACATCATTAAGGGGACTACCTTTCGTATCAACCCAACCCTTTTGCTTTTTGATAAGGTTTCGGAAGTAATTGACTGCAAAAACTAAAAAACCCGATGAGCCGCAGGCGGGGTCTAACACAACCTCGTCGGGCTCTGGCTCTAACATCTCCACGACTAATTTTTTGATTGGGTCTGGAGTGAAAAATTGCCCAGCGTCTCCTCTAAAATATCCGCTCAAAAATGCTTGAAATGCCTCGCCCTTAACATCGGTGTCTAAAACTGTAATGTTTTCAAATTCGCTGACGACATTGGCAATTTGTCTTGTGGGTATCTCTATCTTTTCCGAGCCGTCAAAAATACTCTTAAATTCTTCTCGGCTTTTTGCTTGCTCAAACAAGTCAAAAATCCTTTTTTGAAATGTTTTACTGGTGTCTTTATCTCGTATTTCGTCCCATTCTCTATCGTAAATTACAAACTCACACTCTGTATTACGACTTTTCTCATCTTGGATTTTGGCAAATAAAAGATAGATGACTTGGTAAAAAACTTTCTCTTTTCTGCCAGATTTATAGTTGGCATAGATATTATCGTGAATACGCTTAAAAGTTGCCTGCAAATTACTTGATGGGCGAAGTTCTTTTTTGAGTATTTTTTTGTCGCCATATTCCTGACCATATTTCGGCAAGTATCCCTTCTCCTCATAGCGGTCTGGCTCTTTCAGTCGCTTCCAGTATTTGAACTCAACGCCGTTCGTCCAAACGCCTATTTGAGTAGTGGTGGCATTTACATACGCCTTGAGTTGTTTTTCTCCGTCAGGAAATTTAATGTCTGGTTCTTTACACTCAATGATAATGTTGTGGTTTTCTCGCTTCTCTCTGTCTTGCCTTGAACGATAGACAACAATATCGGCTCTCTTGCTTTCATCCCTGCCAAGCTGAACAGGAACTTCAACATCAATAAGTTCTTTTGGATAGCCATACTCTTCAACAAGACGGCGGATATATTCTTGCCTGACTTTTTCTTCCGGCGTTTCAACAATTTCAACGCCACGAATGTAGCAAATTATTTTGTTGGTCATAAACCTGTAGCGGGGTTTTATTTATACTTCTGGCGGATGACAAAAAGCCCGCCGCCAGTGATAGCTTTTGGCTACCCATACCCTTTCGGATATGACCCGCTACAGGTAAGCTGACGACGAGCTCTTTGTCCTGTAGCGGGTTTTTCTGCCATATCTCGGAGTTTTAGCTCACGAGGGTTAGGCAATTTAATTGTTAGTAATTTATAGCATTTGATTTAATAATTGGCTTGATTTCTAACTTAACATTGATTAACATATACTATAACGCAGATAATAATTGTCTGCAATATCAAAAATGTAATGAGCCAAGACCCCCAGCAAAAAATACTTTGCGTTATTGCAAAACTCCTTGAAGAATATGAGCTGTGCCCAGATGGCACTCGTGAGCTTGAGATACCCTTTTACAACTTAAAACAACATTGTGGATTAGAATATCATCAGGTTGGAAATATCCTCAAAAAGCTCCAGCAGGAAGGGCTTATTGAGAGCTTTGAGCACCTTGATGACACTATCTAACTATGGGCACTCTTGAGATACAACTTCCTACTGATTTTAAGAAACGGTGTAAGGATTATATTGCCATCTACACAGGAACAGAACGAAGAAAATCACTAACACCATCAGAAAGACAAGTTAATCGTGAAATATGGTGGGCTTTGGATAAAATTTACAGGGAAGCACTGCGACAAGAGAAAGGCAAGCCCTTTGAGATAGTTTTTCAGGCGAGACCAATTATGGGGGCTGGCATACCTCCTATTGAAATTCGGCAGAAGATGTTGCTTAAGGTTCAAGAATTAGGTGGTATAAAAATTATTGATGACAAAACATACGACGATACTTATGGAGTAGATTTTGTTTATACTCTTGAACTTATACAGCCCAAATTTGACAAGCTTTATGAAAAATATCAAGAACTTAACCAAGAACCTGCGGCCGAAAAACCAAAACAAGAAATTACAACCGCTCCCGAACAGATTAAAGGACAAGTTACTGGGGAATTAAACTTGAACGGGTATTCAGAAGATAATCTACGAAGGTTTAGCAAGATAACATCGGTAATCTTAAATCAGATAGAACTTGATAGCTGGAGCAGATTAGCAAATATAGTAAAAATACCATTAGCCACATTAGAAAGAGAGGGGTTTAGCTATGAAGAAATGGGGTCAATTTTGGGGAGTATCAATAAAATCAACAATAAAAAAGTCATATCTATCCTCAACGAAAGACCCTATAAAGAAATTCAAAAAAGACCTACCTACTTATTTGATTTTGATGATGATATTACAAAGCGAGCCGACGAGATAAACAGAAAAGAAGCATTACGGAAATGGCTATCTGTTGAAGGTAAGATTATGAATGTTTCGGAAGATGACTTGAAAAATAAGCTCATCTTGGAGTTGGCAATGAGTGGGACAAAAGAAGGAGTTACTGGGCTATTAAATGGTTGGCGGGAAAGCATAAAAAGCAAACTTAAACCAGCTCAAACTATAATACCTCAAAACATAAAGAACACCGGCGAACCAAAAGAAGCTCAAAATGGTCTAAAATCAATACATCTTATCACCGACTCTCTTGAGCCCAAAAATGCCATATTTTTAGTTCTTGATGGATTATTTGAAATGCCCATAAGGTGTGAAATAAAAAATGCGGAGGGGAAACCCACTTACATAAAGAAATTATATGACATCGCTTATATCGTGAACGCTCCCAATAAAAAGGTGGATTACGATAGAAATATAGCTGATAGTATCAACAATGGTTTATTTAGAAAAAAGACGGTAGCAAAGTATATGAAAACGAACAAATTTCAAAAGCCAACGCTTGTTAAAAAATCAAAGGATGGAATACTGGTCTTAAACAGTGAAGATGTTTCAGTAAAAACGGGACTTGTTAAAAACGATGTTCCAATACAACACCAATCTCGCTACATAGACAAAACAATGTAGTGTTCGTATCTCGTCCGACTTTATAGTCAGTCGTATGAAAAAAACCGCTTAAAATAAGTGGCTTTTTATTTACTCTCCGACCAGTCGTATAGATAAAATTAAAACATAAGACAACAAAATCTTATGTTATCGGATGAGCAAATAACTAAATATCAAGAGCTGGTTAAGAAGCGGTTTAATCGTGAAATTTCTCGTGAGGAAGCTCTTGAGAGTGGGGCGAAGTTGCTTCGTCTGGTTGAGCTTGTTTATAAGCCAATAACCGAGACGGAATACAAGATGGTTCAGAAAAGGCGTAAAGAAACGGAATAACGACAAAAGTTAAAAACAAGTAATGAAAATAACAGAAATACAAATAGTTCCAATTAAGGCAAAGGACGGGCTGATAGCCTTCGCCAGTGTAGTGGCTGGAAATAGCCTCTATTTGGGCTCTATTGGGGTCTACACGAGGCTTGATGGCTCTGGATACCGAATTACCTATCCCACGAAGAAAGTCGGCAATAGGGACATAAACATCTACCATCCAATAAACAAAGAAATGAGCAGGGCGATTGAGGAAGCGGTAATTTCAAGAGCCAAAGAAATAATGGGTTAAGCACGAGGTAAAAGAATTAAAAAAGTAATGAATTTATGGGTAATTATAATCTGCGTCTAATTAAATTAAGAAGAAGCTACAATATCACTGAAATGGCTCGGCTTTTAGGCATAGATAGGAAAACTTGTCAGCGTTGGATAAAAACAGAGGGATTAAAGGTCATTGAAAAAGGTGAAAATCCATTGCTGATAATGGGGGCAGATTTGCACAGTTTCCTTAAATCAAGACAAGACAAAAAGAGGTTTATTTTGGGTAAAAGTGAGTTTTATTGTATGAAATGCAAGAAACCAGTTAAGACAAAAACAGGAAGCGAAAAGGTTGTTAAAACTGGAAAAAGGATAGGAAAAAATGGCTTGGAGCAGTTTATAAAAACGGGCTTATGCGAGATTTGTGGCATTCCGGTGAACAGGTTTTTACGAGGTGGCAGGCAAAACTAATAGCGTTATGTATAGCCACTCGTAGATGTCCCATTCAGTAGTATTTAGCAGTCAAAAGTAATATGAGTTCAATAATTTATAAAAATGAGGTAATCAAGAGAAAGTTTTTTGGTTATGTCATAAATTCCAAAGGGTTTTCGCCAAAGACAGTTGAGTGCTACGAAAATGCAATTTGGCTTTGGGACGATTTTACGCATAAAGCTGATTATGTTGGTTTTAACAAAACGGCGGCAGAAGGGTTTAAGGAATGGTTAAAAGCCAAAAAGAAAGCCCACTCCCAAAAGGATGTCAGCGTTTCATATCGCTATGATATGTTGCGATACTTAAAGGGCTTCTTTGGGTGGTTATCAAAACAAAAGGGCTATAAAAAAATTGACCAAACGGCTATTGATTACTTAAATCTGTCAAAAGCTGAAGCTAAAATCGCCACCCAGCCAAGAAATGTAGAAGTTCCAAGTTTAGAGGAGCTTAAAGCTGTAATTGAGAGGATACAAGGCGGTTCAGAGATTGAAAAGAGAGACAGGGCTTTAATCTCTTTAATGTTTCTAACAGGAGCAAGAATTTCCGCCGTTAGAACACTGCCAATGAAAAGTTTTGATAAGGACAAATTAACAATAGACCAAAACCCAGCTTTTGGAGTTAAGACGAAGTTTTCAAAACCAATTATTTCCCCTTTGATTGCTTATCTTTACAAAGAACCCCTTAATTATTTTATCGGGTGGTTTGACTATTTGGAAGAAGAAAAGAAATTTAAGCCAGACGACCCCATATTTCCAGCAACAAAAATAGAGAACGGCTTTGAAAATTTAAGCTATTATAATACGGGGCAAGTAGAGCCAATCTTTTGGAAAAGCTCCACATCAGCAAGCAAGGTAATTGAAAATAGATTTAAGGAAGCTGGGATTAAGCATTATAAACCTCACGCCATAAGACACCTTTTTATTAAACGGCTATCAAAACTGCCACTAACTGAAGAACAGAAAAAAGCCATTAGTCAAAGTTTGGGGCACGAAGATGTTAGGACTACTTTCGGTTCTTATGGCTATGGAAAAATTGATAAAGACAAGCAGTTAGAGATTATAAAAAACATTGACTTTGATGGCACATATCAAGGAGTTAAGCAATCTTTGAGCCAAGAAGATATAGGGCGAATAGCGAAAGAAGTAGCCAAAGAGTTAAAGACGGGTGGCTAAAACTTACCCACTTGGCTTGTAAATCATTGTTAAGTATATTAAAATAACATTATGATACCAATCAAATCAAAAAAAGAATTTTATCTTGTTGAGGAGCTTGCGAATACTCTGCGGGTTTCTAATATGACCATTTATCGCTATATCAAAGCAGGCAAGGTTAAGGCGTATAAAATCGGTAAAGAGTTTAGAATTGATAAAAGCGAGTTTCAGAGTTTTTTGAGTAAAGTAAAAACCAAGTAGCTATGGGCGAAAAACAAACCAAAATTAAATACTTCCTTTACGCCAGAAAATCGTCCGAGAGCGAAGACCGGCAGGTGCAATCCATTGATGACCAAATAAATCGGCTGAAAAAGATTGCCAACGATTTGAATTTGGATATTAAAAAATCCTATACCGAAGCAAAATCAGCCAAGAAGCCAAATAATCGCCCCGTCTTTGACGAACTGATACAAAGGATTGAAAACGGCGAGGCAGACGGGATTTTATGCTGGCAAATAAACCGTCTCTCCCGAAATCCGATTGATAGTGGCAAATTAAGCTGGCTTTTGCAAAGAGGGATTTTGAAATCAATCCAGACAATAGACCGCCAATATCTACCGGACGACAATGTATTACTTTTTAGCGTTGAGGCGGGTTCAGCTAATCAATATATTTTAGATTTAAGCAAAAACACCAAGCGAGGTATGCTTTCCAAGTTGGAGAAGGGGTGGCAAACGGGGGTAGCACCGCTCGGCTATCTCAACGACAAAGAAAATAAAACTATCGTCAAAGACCCAGAGCGGTTTAACCTCATCCGCAAGATGTGGGATTTAATGCTCACGGGTAGTTATACTCCGCCAAAGATTTTGGATATTGCGAATAAAGAGTGGGGTTTTAGGACAAGGAAGTTTAAGAGAATGGGTGGCAATGAATTATCCCGAAGTGGTATTTACAAGATTTTTACAAGTTTATTTTACGCAGGAACTATTGAAAATGCAGGGGTGCAATACGCAGGACAGCACGAGCGGATGATTACGCTTGAGGAATATGACCGAGTGCAAATGCTTCTTGGAAGAAAGGGTAAGCCGAGACCAAAACACCACGAGTTTGCTTTCACTGGCTCAATGCGATGTGATGAGTGCGGCTGTCTTTTCACTGCTGAAACAAAAAAGAAGCTCCTTAAATCAGGAGAAATCCGAGAACACACTTATTATCACTGCACGAGAAAGACAACAAAGGTTAAGTGTAATCAAAAGAAAAATATCCCAGTGGATGATTTGGAAGTAGCGATTGAGAAGGAAATAGAAAAATACACTATCCTGCCGGAGTTCTTACAGTGGGCGTTAGAAGGTTTGAATAAAAAGAATGATACCGAGATTGAGGATAGGACAAAAGTTTATGAAATGCGGCATAAAAACTTGATAGAAACCCAAAAGGAGCTGGATGAGCTTACCAAGATGAGATACCGCCAGCTTATTGATGACGAAACTTTTATCAAAGAGAAGAACACTCTTACCAGCAAAATCGCCCAGTCCAAAGAAAATTTGCGAGAGACAGAGACACGAGCCGAGAAATGGCTTGAGCTTACCGAGAAAACTTTTGCTTTCGCAACTTACGCACGAGTGGCCTTCCTAAAAGCTAACGAGATGGGCAAGGCAGGGTTAGAACTAAAGAAAGAAATTTTGCTGGCACTTGGAAAAACACCGATAATTAAAGACCAAAAACTACTTATTGAGCCAAATGAATGGTTTGCAGAAGTAGGAAATGACTATCCAGCCCTTGCAAAGCAATACGCAAGGTTAGAACCAAAGAAAAACCGCTTAAATAAAGCACAAAAGGAGCAATTACGCTCCCTTCGTGCACACTGGCTCCCAGATCATAATAGTATTATAACCCCAGAAAACAGTAATATTATGGCGATATTATCGGACCGAGAATACATGCAAGGTCTGTATAATAAATTCTGTATTATTCAGGAGATGAGAAAGTACGAGGCACACGCGGACTGATTGGGCTTATTGATTGAATTTAACTATATTCACAACCTATCTATTGTTTATCGCCTGAACATAATTGCAATAATCACAATCTGGACTGGCTTCTGGAATTTTGTCGCTATTTAGACATTCATGCGCCTCGGTAATAGTCTTCTCAATCCATGAATCATCACCTATGTAAGGAATAATCTTTATATCAAACTCCAACTTGCCATCAAAGGCGATTTTGTCGGTATCACCATTACAATAGACAAAGTAACCAGTGTTGGAAACCATAAACCCATTTTTTCTGAAAAGCCACTGATATATCTCCATCTGCCGCTTATACCCAATCTGCCAGTCAGCATCTAAGGTTACCTCGTCTTCTTTGGAGGTGGCTTTGTAGTCTACAATCATCAGCTCACCTTTTGGATCAACCCAAACATCATCCACGCCACCAGTTACCAGTAAATTTGTATCTACATGGTGATAGGCTATCCCCCGTCTTAAGGCATCGCGCCATTCATTTATCTTCTCATGGGCTAAGGGCACTGCATCAATGCCATATTGCTTCATTAAAGGATGGGTTGTGCCATTGACCCGGTGTATATCAAATTCCTTCTTTAATAGCTTGTCTACAGCCGAGTTAAGGCTAAACGGATAACCTGGTGGCCGACCAACACCGAGTCTACGATCGTAATAAAAACAGCGTAGGCAATTTAAGAATAAGTCGATCTTTGAGCGGCTTAAACGAAATGGCTCGTCGGATGCCGGGTCGTACAGATTGCGTATTCGTTGGGGATTGTAGTATTCGGACATGGTTTTTACTTATCTAGTGGCAATTTTATCTATATCAGCATTTAAGGTCGGTAAGTGCCAAAAACTGCCAGAAAATAATTGTTGTACCACGGGACCTCTTTCTTTAAAACGTTTTTTAAACTCATCTACATCGGGGACACCAAATATATCGGCGATTTGTTTTGCATATTGCTTCTGTTCGGCATTTATAATAAACCTGGGAACATTTTTCATAAACAGAACACTCCAAGGTCGCCATTCAAAGAATCCTTCTCCGTACTCTGCGCTGGGTAATTCACCCAATAGAAACAGGAAGAAGTCAGCAGAACTGAATTCTTCCATCGGTACTATTGCTGATAAACCGCCCGTTGTGTGACGTGTGTTCAAAATATCCGCATGTAGCGAAAGTCTTTTTTTAGCCTTACTTTCATCAAGAAGTGATGGTAAGTGGTCTGAAGCATAATGCCAGTCAACATTACTTGGTCCATTGGCATATTTGATATTTTGGACAAGAATCGGTTCGGATAGAATCTTCTTTAAAATGGACCATCCTTGCTCACGAATATAGAAAGCGATCATTGTCACAAACATTTCATGCCCTATGAACTTAAAATAATCACCGTCAGCGTTGCTCGTTCTTCCACTAGCTACTTGGGGGTTATAGTGTTCAAAAATATTCCCAAACCACTTACAAATCTCAGCTGCTGAGTCTTGGTCCTTCATTATTGAAACAACATCAATAATCTTTGAGAATTCTGCAATTAATTCTTGGGTCGCATCAATAGATGTGATAAGCTCTTCAACCGTGCCACCCTCACTGTGTTTTTGGGGTTGATTATCTAGTATTTTCTTTAGTAAATCGGAAAGATTACGACGAAGAACAATAATTTTATTTGGCTGGTTATTTTCTATAGCAGTAACTGCCGGTATCATTTCCTTTCTTTTTCATGTTGCAACACATGATCTAAGGCACTACGGACTGCGATCTCCAATTGTTTTTCTAGTTTCAATCTTTCTGGAGCTCGACTCTCCTCATTCAGGGGCATATCGTAAACAACCAGTCTTCGCATTCTCAGATCAAAAGGTAGGTCCTCAATCTTTCCAAATGAATGGTTAAAAATAAGAACGACTCTCTCATGACCCAACCCCCTTAAAGCATAGCCCAGTTCAATAAGAACATTTGGATTTGGTGTCGGTCTTCCTTGTTTAGGATGTGCGATTATAGAAACATCCGCCACAAACACATCTGATGCTGTGATTTTTGCGAAAATTGTAGATGCTATATCGGGGGAACCCGCAATGCCCTGTGTATCACGATCAACGACCGGCTCAACTTCAACGGTATTATCATTAGCAATTGTAGTAACGGCATTTTCGAGAGCCTGTTGAATAAAACCCCGGTTGGTTGGGTTTGGTAAATCAGATTGCCATGAGTAAAATACTATCTTTTTCATAGTTCATCCCTCTAAAAGCCCTACTAGAACATCTTTGGTTTTTTGTTCGTAAATTTTAATAAGTTTTTTGTTGGCTTCAATGATTTTCTGTTCTTCCTCAATTTTTGCCACGATTTGCTTTTGGGCTTCTAGCGGGGGCAAGAGAAATTCAATCGTTATCAAATTTCTAATTGGTAGTTGTGGCTGTGCCGAGCCAGATTTTACCTTGAGGAATTGGTCTTGAACGGATTTACTCCTAACAACATTCCAAAGAAATGACGGGTCAATTTTCTTGATATTGGGTCTCAAGATAACCATTCCGGAATTAAGTCTGATTTGATCATATTCAACAGAGTTATCGTTTAGGGCGCTATTCCCAATAGTTCCTCTCGTAGTGAGAATAACATCGTTTTTATGCAGTCTCCCCTTTCGCAATTTCTCGTCTCTTTCTTTAGAAATAAAATCAATCTCGTCAAAGACAAAACCATTTTGCGTTACATTTTTTGTATTTAGAAAAACACAATAGCCAGAAGTTTTAAATTCGCTTTTGGGCGGATAATTTTCGCCTCTGTCTCCGTCAATAATCTCAACCACTTCGTCGTTGCCAAAATTGATAATTTCCGACTCTTTGTTAGCTTCAATCGTTGGCTTGTAGTTTTCAACGACTGCTTGCGCGCCGTCAATAACTTTTTGATAATTTTCTAGCTCTGCGACAATTTGCTCTTGGACTTCAAGAGGAGGGAGAGGGATTTTGATTTTAGCAATCTCACTCGTTTTTAAAGACGGATAAGCTTGATCAGGAGTTAATGTTTTTGCATCAATGCCAACTAATGAGTAATAAATATATTTACTAGTAGTAAGCCTTTCCTTTGGAGTTATTGTCGCCAAATGGCTCGACACATATCCATCAAACCCCATAACAACTCTGTGGTTCAGGAATGTAGAAGCGCCACTTTTAGGAAATAAAATTGTGCCTTTTTTAAATAACTTTAAATTAACAATGCCTTCGGCATTTAACCAATCGCGTACATCATGTAAGTTATCAGATAGGTGAACAGCTCCAACATCGGATGTTCTAAAAAATGGGTATTTACCGTTTTCAAATAATTTCTTGTCTTGCGGTGCAGAATTTCCTGCCGAGACTTCGCAAACCTCACCCAACTCCACCATCGGCCATTTTTGATTGCCTATTTTTACCTTTTCTAAATAGGTACCACTATTTAGGCTGAAAAACTTATCGTCTAAAATTTTTGTCTTAGCTACAGTGTAGTATTTTGAATTTTCAAATACTTTTTGTTTGTTATCTTGCAAAATTTCCTTATACTTTTTGATAAAAGTTATCGCCTCCGGCAAATCGTTTTTATCAATCGGCATGGGGGTAGTGTTGAGAGAAAATCCATGATTTTCTATTTTATAGAAAAGTATATTTTCTGGTTTCAGGGTTTTATCCAAAAAGATAATACTAGTTTTTACTCCGGAATATGGTTGAAAAACTTGAGACGGCAAAGACACTACGCACCAGAGGCCGTTATCCAAAAATAACTTTCTAATTGCTTGATGTCCCCTGCTTCCGTCAAAAATAATTCCTTCCGGCACGATTACACCCATTCGACCATTGAAATTGAGATGGTGGACCATCCACTCGCAAAACAACACTTCGGTTTTGTTGGAAGTAATGGCAAAACGGGAGTGTCGGCGCGCTCCGCCTCTCGGTGTGATAAACGGCGGATTGGCTACGATAATATCAAACGAATGTTGCCAAAGGTTTTCATTGAGAAGCGTGTCGTTTTCAGAAACATTTGGAACTTTGAGACCATGCAAATACAAATTGGCGAGGGAAAACTTGACCATTAACGGCTCACTATCCCAGCCGAAAATAGTTTCGTTGTAGAGTTTCTTTGTTTGTTCAGGGTTGAGTTTTAATCTGCCTTTTTCGTCTGTATATTTTGCCTTGAGATAACTGTATGAAGCGACGAGAAAGCCGGCAGTACCGCAAGCAGGATCGGCAATTTTTTCGCCAATGCTTGGATCAATAACTTTTACAATAAAATCAATAATATGGCGGCGAGTACGAAATTGACCAAGCTCATTTTGAGTGCCTAAAATTGGCAGTAAACTTTCATAAAAATCGCCTAAGTCCAAACCATCAGAAAATTTGTCGTTCAGATATTGCAAAAACGAGCTTAAAACTTTTGGCTCCAAGATTTTCAAATATGATCTTTCAAAAACCTTTCTTACTGTTGCGTCAATGTTTGGGTTTTTATACAGCGATTCAACGGCTTCTCGGCATTCTTTGACTAATTCCTCGCCACTGTGGCGCATAAGCACATCAAAATGATAGCGTTCCCATGCTCCGGTAAAAATCAATTCTTTTGAGCCAATCCGCACAAGATCATCATGCTTTCTTGATAGTTGTTTCAAGAATAAAAACAAAGTAATCTGCTCTATTTGATCAGTCGGCATTGCTACCTTGCCAACGATAATTTGGCGCAGGTCGGCGATGATTTTGCTTAATTCTTGTGTTTTAGTTGACATAGGCGATTTTAGATTCCTTTATGTAATCTACGACCCTTGCCACTTCGTCCCGATTTACTCTGCCGATTGGCACATTCCCGCCAAAAGTTTGATCGTCAAGTACGCCTAAATTTCCTTTTTCAAGATTTGTTCGATAATCGGGACTGGTTAAGTAGCATTGATAGATGTTTTCAAAATAATTCAATTTTTCGTAAGGCGTGTCAGAATATAAAAGTTTGAATTCTGAAAATCCTTGATTCATTCGGTCATATTTATCCGGCAACCTTGAAATTATGCCGGATGCCTTTCTCAAAAAATCATTTAAGCCGTTGCTAGTTTGATATGCTTTGCGAAGCGATTCCAAAGAAAAATAGTAATTTGGTTTTTCAAGTAGTTTCTCTTTGGCGATTCGTTCGCTCTCGTCCACATCGTCATTTGTAAGTGCGGTTTGAAATTCGTTATCTTCTGACATTAAGTCCTTGACCGCTTCTTCAAAATGGTTGCGATACGCTTCGCGATCAACTTTCATGCAGTCATCGCCAATTTGGATTTGATTATCTCGCACCAAAAAATCAGTGCCGATATAAATAAACTTACCATGAGCAACGGCAATTGGCGGATCGCCCGGTTCCGGCTCGGGTTTCGGCTCCGGTGTCGGTTGCGGTTCAGGAATTGGTTTTGGTGATGTGCCTTTACCAGCCGGAATTTTTAATGGCTCTTTGTAATCGTACTCTTCTTCAAAGTATTCGCACACACCAAAGAAATCTACAAGGTGATAACTGTCTTTTTGTGTTATTTGTCCGGTTAGCTCATTTTTAAAAGCGTGCGGTCTGGTGCCCCTGCCTTTGATTTGCACAAAATCACTAACAGAAAAAATTGGCTTCATTAAAACAACATTCAAAAGGTCGGTGCAGTCATAACCAGTAGTCATCATATTTACTGTTACGGCAATGCGAGTATTCCCGAGCTGATTATTTCTGTATTTTTTCGTAAGTTCTTGGCTACCGACAACATTGCTGGTTATTTGTCTTGCAAAAACTCCGTTATGCCCAGAGTATTTGCCCGGCCAATTTTTGTCGGCTGCCTCGTTCAAAATACGAGCTATTTTTGAAGCGTGATTTTGTGAAATACAATAGATTATTGATTTTCCAACCTCTCCGGTAATCGGATCAATTTTTGCAGTTTTCAAAAACTCCTCAACTATTAACCGGTTTAAGCTGTCTGAAAAAACCTTGCGCTCAAGTTGGCGAATTTTAAATGTTTCTTCTATCTGCTCGCCGGTTGCTTCATCAAGAAATGCGTCAGACCAGCCCTGATCAGAAAGCATTTGATTGGTTTTGTCGCTTCTCTTGTCATAAATTACAGGATTGACGAGGTACGGCGGTTTATGAGAAACAGCGTCCTTCAAATCAAAACGAAAAGTTGGCTCCCCAGATTCACAGCCAAAAGTTTTATAGGTATCTTGCAAAACTCGCTTCTCCAATCTTCTCGGGTCGGTTTCGATAAGTTTCTTTTCATCAATTCCTTTGAGGTAATCTTTTGGTGTAGCCGTAAGTCCGATTTTTGCACCTTCAAAATACTCAAAAATTGCCCGATTGTTTCCGTAAATACTGCGGTGGGCTTCATCTGAAATGAGCAAGTCAAAATCAAACTGGCTAAAGTATTTCAAATAATTTTGGTTGTAGGATAAACTTTGGATTGTTGCAATAACAACTTGGTTTTGAAGTGCTTGCTCTTTGTTTTCTTTGAAAATTGCGATGTTGTATTCTTTGAGATATGAGCTGATATTTTGATTGGCTTGATCGGCAAGTTCAATACGGTCAACAAGAAATAAAATGCGAGAAGCATTACCAGTTTTAAAAAATAACTTGATAAGCGCGGCGGCAAGTAGGGTTTTACCAGTTCCGGTTGCCATTTCCAATAGAAAACGTCTGTTTCCACCATCAAAATTTTTGGAGATTGTTTTTATAGCTTCCAATTGATAATCCCGTAAAATTTTTCGATCTGTTTCGGCAACCGCGCCTTGACTTTGGGCAATCCAATCATCTTTGAGATCAATTCCTGATAAGGACATTGCCGTTGAGGCGGTCAATAATTTCATCAAATCCTTTTGAGTCGGCAACCTCAAAATTATTTTTTCGGCATTTTGGTTTAAATCCCAAAAATAATGGGTATCGCCGTTGCTCAAAATAACGAAACGGCAACGCTTGGCTTTGGCATAATCCTCGGCTTGTTTCTTGCCAACAACTGGATCTTTGCTTTGAGATTTTGCTTCAAAAACTGCGAGAGGAAATCCTTTTGTATCTAAAAGTAAGTAATCAATAAAACCTTTGCCATGTTCAAAGTCATCGCCCAAACTTTCCAAATTCACATTATCCTCAACCTCGATATTTTTTGGTCCAGTTTTCTCATCAAAAAACCTCCAGCCGGAATCTTGGAGTAAACTATTTATTTTGATTCTGGCTTTGGCTTCTCCGGGCATAATTATTTCTTTTCCAGTTTGAAATTTACCTTGTAGGTATAGAAATCAATGTTCTGAGTAACCGAAAGAGCACGGCGGATTTTTATGTCATCTTCAAACGCAATAATCACTCCGCGCACTTTTTGATCTTCTTCGGCTAATTCGTCTTTAACGTAGCCCATATATCGTTGGACTTGCCCCACTACCACATCACCAATTCTCCCCTTTTTAAGTTCGACAACTAGAAGTTCTTTTTTATCTTTACTAACAGCTAAAATATCAATTGGCCCCGTGTCGCTTGGATACTGTTGCCCAATCATTTCGCCATCTTCTTCATAAATATTATAATTTTTCCCAAGTTCTGTGGATTTCCAATTATGAACCAGGAAATCCTCCAAATGTTTTTCGAGAGCGAATATACTGGGGTCCTCTACGGTTTCGTCAGTGGAAACAATCACCTGAAGATGGTTTCCCGAGAGTAGCTTCTCAATTTCATCCGCATATTTGCTAATATCACAGACTGTATTAATTGAGCCTGTGGAATTTCTTAGAGCTTGACTCATTTCATCCCTTAAAATAGTTTCAGGGAACCAGCGAACAGTCCGTTGGTGTACGAAATTCTTTGATTCCGGATGATAGGTATAACTTGCCGTAACTTCACCAACATAGTAGGCTCGTTCACCGTTGGGACATAGTACTATATCGTTTATCTGTATTCCTTTTGCAATTGTCCATAACGCACCACACGCAAGTGCGGCAGACATCTTGGTTCTTTCGGGATTTTTCTCGAGATACAAAGGAATCATAGACTTATTAAAGTCGCGCCAGTTCTCAGGTAATTTGCCCGAAAGGTCAGCGTCATGAAGCCACCCACCGCCAATATAGTTACCGTTGTGGGCCTCTTCTGCATATGCACTCGCCCGGCCAAGCATTATTCGGTAGTAGTTTTTCATAGACTTATGAGCTAATTTATCACTCTTTTGTCAAATTTGAAAGCCCTCTATACAAAACAAAAAACTCCCCTTTCGGGAGTTCTTTGTGGGAGTAGCGAGTTACTGGAAGGAAAACAAGATTTCGTCGCTTGTGTTGGTCTTCGTTCACTCCTTGACCCTCAATCATGCTCCATTAATGCTCGGCCAAGCTCTTGGTAGACCCGTAGGCCAGTAATTGCTTTTTACCGCACCTTCTGCCCACTAGGAGCAAATCCACCGCACAAGGCGGATGATGGACTTATTTCACAATACTGTCTTGAGCAAAAACCCAAGAATACCAACTCTCGCTATTCCAAATACTTTATAGCAGATTTTATTCTACCGTGCTACTCTCCTCTACCAATAAACTGAAGTTTCTTTTGTCCACTGGGAGTTTGGATATTTGTAATGTAGAGTTTCAAATAACTTTTTTGGCCAGTCACCATCATCACGGTAGTGCCAACGCCGCACCCTTTTGATTAAGAGAGATAGAGCCTCCGGGATCCGACCATCTCTTGGATTACTTTTCATATAGGCCAGAACCGACTCACCGAAAACTTGCACAAGAGAGTCGTCAAGCAAAATACCTTTCTCCTCCAAATTTTTATTGATTTCGTCCTCGGTTAAAAACTTATTAAATTGCTTTGTCTTGTCGTTCTCAATAAAGTGATCTAACTCTGGCCTACCATCTGCAACCCAGTGATAACGACTATCAAAACAGTAGTTACAAACTATCTTCCAGTCATCCGTATTAACATCAAAATTATAATTTGAGTTATGCAGAGAGATTCCGTAAAGATCCTCTCCTTCATTGCTTAGATTTCTTAAAATAGCATAAGAAATAAGAAAACTTCTGGTTGTATCATTACTAGTAGCTCCTGCCTGGGCTAATATTGGGTTGGTACTGCCCAATTCAGTAAGAAGTGGAATATAAATATCTTTTCTATTCAGCATAAAAGCTCGAGTAAATATTTTTGTCTTAAACTTTTCTCTCAGCGTCATATCAGAATAGAGACGATCTAAGGGCAGGCCAAAGTTGATGAAAGACAAGAGGTCGTCATCACTGGGAGTTTCTATCGATTTATTTATAAACCTAATGTAATATTTTTGCCCCGTTTTTTCATCCCTCCAACCAGTCTTATCCATGAGAGATTCTAAGGTTTGATTCTGGTGAAGTCTAATATAACTATAGTTAATTGTATCTAGACTAGAGAGAAAGACCGACTTTCGAGACATAAATTTAATTGCTTCGTTTAGAGTACCGGCATTCTGCATAGCCAGATCAGTAAAATAATTATAAGCAATGTCTGGCATATTCGACGATAAGAGGTCCTCTATCAATGCCGCTGTCCCTACTTTATTTTTTACAAATGAGTCTTTGTAGGCGTAGTACAAAACTGGATAATACAGTTTTAAATCCATGGTAGTAGCCAAACCAATATCAACATATTTTGATTTAGCCATTTCTTGATTTCTAAGTAGAGCAACTAACCAAATATTTTTTATGCCACTGGCGGCATATTCTTTTTCAAGTCTCGATAGCCATTTATTATCTGGTTTTTCAAAATTCCAATAATACAAAAACCTCACCAATTCGGAATGTTTAGCCAACTCCTTTTCATCTGCTAATTCACCCCTATAATTCTCTGTAAATAACAGATATTGCTGAAGAAAGATTGCCGCATCATGAATAAAGTTAGAGGAGGGATTCTCTAAACCTTTTTGAGATTTAATAAATTCAGTTTCATCGTACAGAGATGAGAGAATTTTTTCTTTTTCAATCAGTAATGGATATTTAATGGTCGCGAGGCTTTTATCTGCGAGATATTGATTAATTTTTCCAAGAATATTCCTAACTTCTTCTTGGTTATTTCCCGAATCACGTATTAGCGTCCGTATATAACCTAGGGTTGCATTGGCTCGGTGCGGATGTTTTGGATCTTCGGATATCTTTTTGAATAAATTACTAGCAATACCAGAACAAAGGTATTCTTTCTTGGCCTTATAGTAATAGTAGAGGGCACTCTGCATCTCCTCATCTTGTTGTAATTCTGACAATCCACGGGAATTAAATGGCAACACATAAGGATTACCTGCAGATACCACCACCCCTTCCGTGTCAGCTTTCTTTTCCCCAAATCCGAAAAATGATTTCACTCGTGACCAAAATCCCCTTTTAGGCTCTTTCCCTAGTGGCCGTAGGTCTTGCAATTTTTGATCATCGCAAGTTATCTGTGGTCTATCATTGCTCCATGTTTGATATGTTTGATCTGACCAACTACTCCATTTTTTAAAACAATTAGCAAAAATCTTGTCCTGATTATTAATCCAAATTTTAAGCCCATCACCGCCTAAAGTTATCTTCTTTTCTTGGAGTAATTTGGTGGCATTTTCAAAAGTACCAAAAGGACAAGTCTTATCATCTAAAACGACACCGCCCCCGGAATTATTTTCACGATCTTCTCCGTTTTTACGATCTTCTCCATAAGAAAAACTATCATTCATTATCTGTCCTCGCTTTGCTTTCCATACCGCGTAAGCCTCGTCGGATGTCCATAAACTAGGATCGCTACCACTAATATAATTACTATTACTCTTAAAAATTTTCTCCAAATCAGAAACTTGGCCTTTATTTAACGGCTGGCCTTGAAAATACCGATAGGCCATATAGAAATTAAGTGGATCCAGTTTATCACCAAGAAGATAAGAATAATAATCTTTTGGATTGTCCAAAAAAATATATTCTATATTCCTTTTTATCCGGTACGGCTCGTAGATACTGATGGGCAAAGGCGCACCAGAAGCGGACACAAACATAGGCCAGACAAGGGCTAAGGTTAGAATTAATCCAGTTAACTGTCTTGGATTTATAAATGACTTAGGGCTTTTTTGTATGAATCCTCGTTCCATGGCCTAGGGTTAAAAAAATGAATTGATTTTCCATTGGAGTAACGGCTATGATCAAAGTCTAGTTCGTCAATTGATAGGGCAATACTATCATTACATTTTGAATTACTCAAAAACCAGGATCCGACCTCTCCGTTCTTAATAGCAGTACCATCCCTCCCCATACGATAGAGCATCGGAACGGCTACTTGAGTATAGAGGTCATCAAGCAGCCCTTTGCCAGAACACCAAGACGCAAGCGCAGTTACTGATACCTTTTTATCTGGCAGAGCAGCTCGAATTTTATCCATCAGCCCAAGATAAAAATCGTACTCACTCGTCCTTGCTTCAAAATCCAACTGGCACTCTTCATACGGCTCACAGATATTAACAATAAAATCGGAAATCTTATCGATATTGGCCACAAGATTGCTAGGCGAATCGAAACTATCAATCCTTATCAATGGAAACGATTTAATACCAGTTGGAATGAACAGTGAGTTTCTTCTTGGGGTTACAGTAGCTTTACCATCCTTAGTAACTACATCACCAGCATAAAACACAACAGTCACATTTGAATTTTTGCCTAAAAAAGAAAAGCTTTCCGGTCGCTCCCAGGCATAAAGGTAAATTTCATTACGATCATGCAAGATCAACCACCCAGTCAAGACAATAACGGTTGAAATAATAACTACTAAAAAATGGTAATACTTTAACCTGTAAAACATCCTTGATTCTAAATACTAATGTGGTGGTTATAACTAAAAGTATCCCTCCCAAAACCTGTTAATGGTTGGCTCTACATTTTCTGGTCCCAATAACTTTAGTTCATCATTCTGCCATAAGAAATAAAGTGGTCTAAGATCAGTAAATTTGGGACCGTCAACCCAATTCCAAACATCTCCGCAGTTTTCAGAATAACTATAGCTATCTTTTATAGATTCCAAGAGATCTTCTTTTGGGTTCACTATTAGCAGGTTACTATCTTTATTGAAACCAAGAGAATATGCCTTATACGGAAAGACGAAAGCTTTCCCGGTTTTGCGATTGATAATATAATCATTGCTACCCCAACCGGTCAGTCCAATTGAAACTATTGAATAGTGCCCGGCAAAGTTTACCCCTTCTTTCTCTAGTTCTTGTCGAATCCTAGTCCTAAATACTCTCGCATATTTATTACTATTAATATTCAGGTCTACTGGCTCTCTTGTGACGATAGTGGTGGCCATATGTTTATCAAAAGTGAATCTCTGTGCTAACTTTTCGCCCTTAAGATATTTGATTTGAACAAGAAGATCACTAGCACACTCGTTGTCTGGGTGAGATTTTTCAAAGTCATTTAACCAAGCCCCGGCCATTATTACAGCAGGCGTTGGGATATTATTAGTTGGAATTGGCTTATTTATAGCCATCCGGACAGAGGCATATACCCATCTACCATTGACAAGAGACACGGAGCAAACAGCAATTGACAACAGAGACAATAAAACAATGGTAATTGAATATCTATTTATATAATCTCTAATCTTTTTCATTTTCGGCTTCCTTAAACAAACTACGCAATGAAAGCGAGGCGGTTAAATTAACATCGGATTCACTCTTATCTTTCCAGCCATAGTTATTTTTTAGGTTAAATATTGCGCCAGCTACATTTCTACCAATGAATAAGGATTCCTCGGTGTATTTCTCACAAATTGCCTTGGCCTTTTTTATAGTGCCAAAAAATTCCTCGGTTTTTGAATAATTTAAAAGGGTCTGCCGATTAATATCCAGCGCCACTGCCAGACCACTAATAGTCAACGGCTTACTACTCTTTTCACAGTCTGTAAAATAACTGGACACCGCTTTTTCCAGCTCCTTGCCAGTTTTAAACTTTAATGGTCTACCTACTTTGTTGTCTGATATTATAGCACTCATTGTACAAATTATAGGCAAGCCAGCAAAAGATTAAAACCAAAGAGCAAGACCCAACCACAAATACCCGTTTTTACCCTCTAACTTGCTCGAGCTAGGGAGTTTGGGGTCGGGGTGGTATCTAAATACCTTTTAAGGTTTTTCCATAGGCCTCGACTACGTCTAATAACCCATTTTCTCCCTCGTACCAATCCATAGCCCAAAGTGCCCTGTCAAAGTCTCGCAATGAAGAGCAGTATTTTACCCAAACATCTTTACAGATATTATTATATTTAACGTAATCACTAATCTTGAAATACTCAGCTTTTTTCGGGAAATTAGCATCACTACATCTATCGCTCTCTTTTTTTCTTAAAGAGTTTAAGGCCCTATAGTCTAGGATCGTAAATTTCTCTGGGTAGCATACTGTCAAAATAGCTGAGGCGATAGCAACACCTATCCCACTAATATTGTCTAATATATCCAATTTGTCTTTGTCGTCAGATTTACAATATATTTCCCCTGTAATACTTTCTACATCTAATCCTTTCCATCCTCTTGCAATTTTAATAGCTGACGCTTTACGTTTCCAAGCAATGATTGTAAAAAACTCCTCATGGGTTAATTTATGATTTTTATGAAAACTTTTATTAATATCATCGAACAAGTATTGTTCCAGTTCTGATGGATAGTATTTAATACAACACCGCAATTCTTTCATAAAACAATGCGGGAATGTGTAAAAACACAAAGCCCGCCAACAGGAAGGCGCCTTGCGGACACCTCTACCAGAGTTTCCCCTGATAACGCGACAAACGCCCTGATGACGGGTTTTCTATGTTTGTCGCGATTACTAGCCATGCCCTGCAGAAGTCTGCCGAGTTTAGGCCTTTAACTACTTATTAAGTTGTGGTTTGATTATACTACTAAAACTAATTTGCTTTCAACTATGAACAATCTTGACCTAAAAATCATAGAAGGTGCCAATAAACTTCTTCAAGAACAGGAAAAACGAGCTAATGCCTTTTTAAGTACCCGTGGTAATCAGAAATTATGGAATTACTTTTTAGAAATAACTAAGCAAACCAGATTTATTAAAAAAGTAGAAAATCTTAGAAAGAAGTATAAAGTTCCAACCTCGGGGTATGATAAACCAATATTTTATGAAGTTCCCGAAGAATGGTTCCAGAAAGTGGGGTATTTTAGAAGAGAAGAATTTAAAAAAGACATGACGGAATTAACTGAAGAATTTGGATTAAACAAGGATTGGGAATATTCGTTCGTTACCCTTCTTTTCTATAATCAGCCACTAACTCCAACGCTTGAAAATGCTTTTAACTTATGTTTTACGGAAGATTTAAATACCCAGGAATCAGATAAAAATAACTACCTTAAATTTTTTCCGATAGCCATCAGGGTAAGCCCCTATGCTAGCAAACGTGATATCTTGGATTACATCAGTAAACTATATTCCTTAGTAATACTACCCCTACAAAATAAATACCTAAAACAAGAAATAAAAATAGGCAAATTCAAAACCAAAAAACCAGAAATTCAAGCAAGAAATAAGTTTATTTATAATCACCGCCACTTGTCGTTTAAAGAAATAGTGAGCATGGTAGGCATGGAGTTTCCTGGCAAGATAACAAATACTATTGATGAAGGTAGTGTCGGTAAAATAATTTCTCAGGAGAAGAAAAGACGAAAAGAAGTGTAGTACACAAAACTCTTATATTTTAACCTCCATTAAGGATATCCTGATTAAAAGTCAGGATTTTTTATGTCTGAAAACGAAGAAAAGCAAAAAGAGGTCGGCAAAGCCGCAGAAAAGCTGGCAGATATTTTTATTGAACACATTAATTTTGAACAAGCCAGAAAATTAGTCGTCAAAAAAGCAGTTGGGGCGAAACGGCCACAATCCGCTGAAATTGATGACTTATACAAAAATGGGGCAGAAAAAAATTCAGATTGAACAGTATTTAAAGAACCACAATATCAATTATGCTTATAGTTCCGAGTATATAGTTATCTGGTGTGCATTTTGTCAAAAAATAGCAGGTTTTGAGAAACAATTAACTTTTCACATAACCCCATCTGATGGAAAACTTGAATGCCAGGCCTGTGGTGAAAGACCTTCGTATGATGAACTAACAAAAAAACTGGGTATCAAGGACAAAATAATCAGTATTTATGACGGAGAGGTTTTTATTGAAGAGTCAAAACCTAACACTTCTCAATTAAGCATGGAAAAGCAAGAATTTATAGAAAAGAAATTTCAACCCAAGATCTGGTCTCTTGATGAATTGCTTGCTTATTCATTCCCTGAACAAAAATGGCTTGTAAATGGGCTAGTCCCTATAGCTACAGTAAACATGATTTCCAGCGAGCCATATATTGGAAAAACTTGGATTACCCTTGAGCTTTCAAGGTGCATTGCTACAGGAGAAAAATTCTTGGGAGAATTTCCAACGATTCAAGGAGCTGTGTTAATGGTCAATTTAGAAGATTCAGCAATGTACACTCAAGAACGATTAAAAATGCTGGGTGTAATAGATGAAACCCCAATATACTTTATATCTGACGAGTTGGATATTGAAAATCAGACAACCATCGATTCCTTGCTCACCATAGCTACACAACGAAATATAAAACTCATTGTTTTTGATTCTTTCAGAAGATTGCACACAAAAGATGAGAATGATTCAAAAGTTTCTAACGATATCTTTCGACAACTTAAAAAGTTTTCATCCGCTGGCATAGCGGTATTGGTGACCCACCACCACCGAAAACAACAAGGATTTGGCTCAAGTGACCCCTCCCAAAGGATTAGGGGTTCATCAGACATCTTTGCATCATTAGACTCTCATCTGGCACTTGAAAGCGAAGGCAACGACTTACATGTCTACCAAACCAAAATGAAAGTAGCCCGAGCATTAGAACCATTTAAGATCAAGAAAGATGAATCATGGCATCTTACCTATGGTGGAAAAATAGATGGTAAAGAACTCCAGAAAGATAAAGCCAAGACTGCTATATTAGTCATCCTAAAAGACGGCCCCAGTGACAGGAGAAGTATTGAAGCAAAAATATTAGAGGTGGCACAGATAGGAAAGACTGCGGTAGGCAAAGCCCTTACAGAGCTAGAGTCGAAAAAAGAATTGCTTGTTAAAATTGAGGGCAAGAAAAAGAAAATCTATTCTTTGTCTCAAATTGAAACCAATGAAAGCAATGATGAATCAATATTTTAATTTTTTAATACATATAAGTACTAAAAAATTAAAATATCAGTACCAAGAGGTTTTATTCAACAAATATGGAACATACAATATTTACGAACATGGTTTCCCCTTATAGGTCACAATTAAAAGGCAGCCCGCAGATTTCTTACAACAGGAAATCATGTTCAGCGGGTTGCCTTTTGGTTGTAACTAAATCAATACATGAGTAAAAAAATCGCAATTGGATACTGCCGAGTTTCTACTGATGAGCAGGCCAACCAAGGTCTTTCTTTAGAGGTTCAGGAAGAAGCCTGTAAGATGGCTATCCAAAGTGACGGGTGCGAGTTGTTAAAAATAATCAGGGACGAAGGAAAGAGTGGTGGAAATCTTAATAGATCTGGTATTAAGGAGATAATTTCCTTAGTTATCAATAAGAAAATTGATGCCCTTTACACCATAAGTAGTGACCGTTTAAACAGGAATCTCGGAGAATATGTTTGGTTAAAAAAGTTACTAAAAGAAAATGACGTCAAACTTTGCTACATTCATCAAGCAAATGTTGATGATACGGCCATGTCTCAAATTTCTGACAACATGTTTGCTGTTTTTAATGAATCCCAGAGATTAATAACCTCAGAAAAGGTCAAAAAGATTTTAACCGCTAAAGTTGAAGCTGGCTATTTCCCGGAACTAGCCCCTATCGGCTATAAAAATTCTGTTAATCCAAATCCAAATGTTGATAGGTTAGCAAAAAAGATTATAGCTCCTGATTCAATGGCACCGCTTGTTACGGAAACCTTTAAGCTATTTGCCACAGGCAACTTTAATGGTTACGACCTATGTGACCTAATGAATAAAAAGGGGCTTAGAACAAGGAACGGTAAGCCAATGTCACCCAGTCGACTTTATGAGCTACTTAAAAACAGGGTATACATTGGAGAAATCCAATGGGGAAAAGTTCATAATCCTAGTGGTAAACATGAGCCCCTTACAGACAAGGCAACATTTGATAGGGTTCAGTCCGTTCTAGACGGTCATAATAAGCACGCCTGCAGGCGAAGGAAGTATACTTGGCTTTTGGGTGGCTTTATTTACTGTGCCAGACATGGGAAAAGATATACCGCCGAATGGCATCTAAACAAAAAATTAGCATATTACCACTGCACCAACAGGAACGGATGTGGAAAATACATTGAAACTAATAAATTAGAGGCCTTGATAGCTGACAAGTTTAAAGACTTAGAGTTTAACCCCGAATTTATCAGCAAGGTAATAGAAAAGGCAAAGAAAGCTTATTACACAAGCCGAGACGAGTATGATGCCAAAAGACAGGCCCTTGTAAACCAAGAAACAGCTTTTGAGGCAAAACTAAAATCTGCTGAAGACAAGCTCTTTTCCGGAACTTTGTTTGACAACGACTTTAAGAGGATAAGATATGAAATTAAAACCGAGGTAGAAAATATAGAAGACCGATTAGCACATCTGTCTCAAAGGCAAGAGGTCAAAGTAGATATAGCAAAAGAAATTCTATCATTTACAAAAAATATTTACCTGACTTACAAAAAAGCTCCACCCCATCTTAAAAGGCATTATTTGGGTCTTTTTTGGGACAGGTTTGAAGTGCAAGAGGGAGTTATAATAAAATCCGTTTCGTCTGTATTGTTTCAACAGCTTTTAGAGCTTGAGGAGGTGTACCTTAAAAATCAAAACCCCCATTTTACTAGGGATTCTGGTGTGGTTATAATAAAACCGCTGATGCTCTCCGGGTAGGGATCGAACCTACGACCATCGCCTTAACAGGGCGCCGCTCTACCGCTGAGCTACCGGAGAATATATTAAATTCAAAGAACTATGTCATTATACTGGAAAAACACCAGAAATCCAGTCCTTGTTCCAAATAACAAAAAGCCCTCCCAGAGGGAGGGGTGCAACTCAAGGGCGAGCAATCGCTCACCCTTGAGTCGCTTCAGGAGAAAGTCGGGTACACGGGCTTACCCCGCACCGAGACGGCATCCAATAGGCTGCCGCAGTTAATTCAGCCACGCCGGCTCGCAAGCACAGCACGTAGCATCGGTTGGTTAACTTTCCCGACTTTCCAGAGGCCGTCCATATAAGGACGAGTCGATCCTCTGTTGCTTCCTGAAGATCGTGACGGCCGACGATCAGCCGCCACTGGCCAGGCCAAAATAAGAACTGTACTAGATATGGTAATACATTAGACGGAAATGTCAACCCCCAGATGACAGAGCGGGTCAAATCGTCCGATTTGACCCGCTCTGTCATGATATCCTAGTACCCCCGCAGTTTTTCCGCCTTTTGGTGTTGGCGAATTTTTTCTAAGGCCTTGGCTTCGATCTGACGAATACGCTCACGGGTGACGGCGAAGATTTTACCTACCTCTTCCAGGGTGTACTGTACTCCGTCGTTTAAACCAAAACGCATCTCTAAAATCTTCTGTTCGCGTGGCGTCAGGTCACTAATAATTTCCACTAGATGATCCTTCAAAATACGACGCGCCGCCGAAACCGCTGGCGCAATGGTGTCCTCGTCGGCGATAAAGTCAGCCAGGGTGCTATCGTCTTCATCATCCCCCACTGGTGCTTCCAGCGGCACCGTGTCCTGAGAAATTTTAATAATATGACGCACCTTATCAATATCTACCCCCAGTTCAATCGCCACTTCTTCTGGCAACGGCTCACGGCCCAAATCCTGCACCAAGCGCCGCACCACCTGCTGATATTTATTAATCGTCTCCACCATGTGCACCGGAATACGAATAGTTTTGCCCTGGTCGGCGATAGCGCGCGTAATCGCTTGGCGAATCCACCAAGTGGCATAGGTGGAAAATTTAAAGCCACGGGTGTAGTCAAATTTTTCTACCGCGCGCGATAAGCCAATGTTCCCCTCCTGAATTAAATCAAGCAAGGTTAAATTAGCGGTACGCCCCACGTATTTTTTAGCAATCGAAACCACCAAACGCAAGTTGGAGAGCATCAACTTCTGGCGAGCCGACTCATCGCCCAATAAAATCTTTTTCGCTAAGTCCGACTCCTCGTCGGAGCGTAGTAAGGGATACTGGCCAATTTCACGCAAATACATCTGCACCGGATCAGAAGAGATGTCGCCAATTTCGTCCTCGATTTTTTTCTTATCGGTATATTGTTTATCTAAATCGTGTTCGAAGACTTTACTGGTCTCCACTACATTAATATTGGCGCTATCTAAACTATCATAAAGGCGCTCCAGCCCTTCTAAATCCTGCTCGATTTGTGGAAAGGCGTGCATGATTTCTGACTCGGTAACGAAGCCACGCTGACGCCCCTTTTCTATCAACTTCAAAATATCCTCTTCGGTAACAATCGCTTTTTTCTTACGCGCCACCAGGTTTTCCTTAGCCTTAGGTTTGGCTTTTTTAGCGGCACCTTTAACCACTTTGCGGGGAGCAGACTTCTTAACCGACTTAGTTTTCCTAGACTTGGTCTTTTTCATAACAAGGGTTAATATTTTAACTTAATTAATTGATTAGATAACGTTTGGAAACCTTTGATTAACTCAGTTACCAAATTTTTCTCGCCACGGTGTTCGGCCTGTTTGATCTTCATTTCTAGTTCGCTTAGTTGAGCGGTGATCACGCGCTTGTTCAAAAAATACAATACGGTATTAAATTCTTTGGTTAAATCTTCTGGACCAAAATCTTGCCAAGTTTCTTGCGCTTGAATATAGATGGTTTCTAAATACATCGCCTCTACCCCAGGCACCGACTCAAGATGGTGAGTGAGATAGTCAAGTAGGTTAGTATTCTCGGTTAACTGATTGCGCGCCTTTAGATAGTCACGAAAAAGCTGGAGCAGGGCTTTAGTGTTAGCAGAATAAAATTCGTTGCCGGAATCACTCTCAACCGACTCGGCTAGTTCTGGGCGAAGTAGTAGGAGCGAAACCAGATAATCCTCTAGTGTATTGGCTCCTAACTTAGCCAACACTTGCAAGTTCAGTTTGGCTGAGCTGTTAGCTTCTTCCGACGCGTTAGCCGAGAGATTTTCCATCTGCTCACGCAACACCTCCTCTTTTATTCCCAGACGTAAAGCCAGCTCCCCTAACCAATGGGCCAACTCCACTTTGTTGTTAATGTGTTTAATTATCGCTAACACCTTATCAGCAATTAGCTTTTTACCAATCGCGCTACTGGCGTCATGCGCGCGCATACCACTCTCAAGATAAAAGCTAAAAATTGGTTGCGACTGCTTGGCGTACTCGGCCCAGTCATTGCCATGTTGCTTGACATAGTCAGCAGGATCTTTACAACCAGGATCATTTAACATCACCACTCCCAGATTAAAACCTTGACGAATAGCGGCGGTAATGGCCCGCTCGGTAGCCAGTGTACCAGCGGCATCCATATCAAAGCAAAAATCTAGATTACTGGTGTAGCGTTTAATGATCTTCAGGTGTTGATCAGTCAAAGCGGTACCAGAAGAAGCCACCGCCTGGGTTGCTCCGGCTTGGTGCGACATGATCACATCCATATTGCCCTCCACCACCAAACATTTATCGGCACTGCGCAACCCGACCTTGGCCTGGTTGAGACCATACAGTACTCGACTTTTGTCGTAGATCAAAGTTTGTGGCGTGTTAATGTACTTGGCGTCCCGGTGCCCGACATTGTCCGTCCCAGTGCCGAGATTTTTGCCGATATTTGCGTCCCGGCGGGACGGTGCCGCAGGCACCAGGGCAACGTCGGCATTGGGACGCTCGGCAGCGGGACGAAAAATTCTCCCAGAGAAACCGACCGTTTGACTGTTTAAATCCACTACCGGAAAAACAATGCGTGAACGAAAGCGATCATAGTAGCCGTCACCGCGTTCACGCTTAACACTGAGGCCAGAGTTGAAAATCTCTGACGCACGATAACGCTTCGCTTGTAAAAAGTTCCCTAGACTGTCCCAGGATTCAGGCGCAAAGCCCAGTTGCCATTGCTTGATTGACGGTTCACTCAAGCCACGTTCTTTTAAATAGGCCAGGGCTTTCAGCCCGGCATTAGACTCCCACAGTTGTTTTTGAAAAAATTTACTGGCCCAATCCACTACCTCCAACAAGCGTCCCTTTTCACTCTGCACCGTTTGATCGAACTGCTCTAATTCCACTCCGGCCCGGCGCGCCAACAAGCGCATCGCCTCACCAAACTCTAGACCATCAATGTGCATCACAAAATCAAAGATCGATCCGCCCAGGCCACAACCAAAGCAGTGCCAAATCTGTCGTTCCGGTGAGACATAAAACGACGGCGTCTTTTCACCATGAAAAGGACAGTTGGCCTTATAGTTGACGCCTGACTTCTGCAGTTTTAAATAACTCGAAATCAGCTCAACGATATCAACTCGTTCCTTGATTTTTTCAATATTAGTCGCCATTGGCAAAAAGCCGCACTGAGCCGCTTTCCGCTATTCTATCGGATTACTCGCCTCCCGACAAGCCCAAGCTTAAAACTGGATAGTATCCTGACCCTGCTTATCCTGTTCAGAAAATATCTTATCCTGCATCTCCCAGAATTTACCCTGCTCACGCGCGCACTCTACCGCCTCCGCCGCTGGAATGGCTGCGGGATGGAAAGCTAGTGGAAAATCACGGTGCACGAACTTTAACTTGCCGGTATCAATATAATCGCGCTTAATCTGCGCAAAGGCATCACGCCAAAAGGCTCGGCAAAATGGACACTGATAGTCACTGAATTCCAACATTACCACTGTAGCCCTCGGATTACCGATAAAAGCGCCATCCGCCGAGTTATCTCTGGCAATATTGGTAGCATCTGGCTTTTTCTTGGCCAGCTCGGTATCAATCACCTTTTTAAAATCTGCGTACGGCAGGGCCCCCACCACTGACTGATTATTAATGAAGAAGCTTGGCGTACCCCCTATTCCCAAACGTCCGCCATCCGCCGTGTCCTTGTCGATTTTGGATTGATAACGTTTCTCGTCCAAGCAGGTATTAAATTTAGTTTTGTCTAACTTTAAGTCCTTCGCCCACTGTTTTAAGGTAGCGACCGTATCTTTGGGCTTAGTATCAACAGCACCATTCTGGCGTAGGTTAGCATAAAGGAGCGAACCGGCCACAATTAGAGCGGCTAGCAAAATTGCCCCTGACAAAATTAGTTTGTTCGGGTCTAGCTTTTTATTGGGAGAGGGTTGAGGCTGTGGTTCAAAAACTGGCATTGGCTCCGGCGTTTCTGACAAAAAGTTTTGTTCATCCATGGTAGGTGTATTCTAACAGAAGTAGCTAACGATTCAACTAGCAGTCAATTACTCAGTGGTTACTCCATCAAACTCCGGACTATCCGCCAGCGCCTCCGCGCGCGTCGCCCGTACCACACCGTCTTGATGGTGAGCAGGAGAATAAATCGTGTAGAGCTTGAGCGGTTCCGTGGCTGAAGTATTAATCACATTATGTTTAGCGCCAGTGGGTACAATAATGGCATCGCCATCACCTACCACGTACTCGGTTTCGTTGATAATTACCTTGCCCTCCCCTTTTTCAAAGCGGAAAAATTGCTCGTTTCCATCGTGAATTTCTTCACCAATCTCCTCGCCTGGCCTAAGTGACATTAACACTAACTGACAGTGCTCTGCTGTATAGAGTATCTGGCGAAAATTTTCATTCGCCAAGGTTAACACTTCGATCTTCCCGCAGTAGCCTTTTTTCATAAATATTTTTTAATTAATAATCACATTATACACTATTTTTGATCTGCCGAAGCCTGGCTTCAGAACAGACGGCGCTTCGCGCCGACCATATTTTTGGTTCTGAAACTCTTTTCGAAAATTTGCGGTGTGTATTGAACGAAGTTCGAATGTATTTTGAATTGAATCCTGACGACCAATGATGCGCGCCTCGGACACGCTCGCGGACTCGCGTGTGCAAAAACCAAAAAATTTCCTTGCATTTTTCTCGCGCCTCCTCCCCCCACCCCTCCGCCGCGAAGCGGAAAAAGAAATGGAAAGGAAATTTTTGGTTTTGCTTCGCCGTTTCAGACTATAAAATGAACACTTTAATTATAGCATTTGTAGTTCTTTGGCGTTGTTCATTTCTCCGTCCTCACGGCGAGACGAGGCGCTTCC
>Ga0209542_10003648_pt1 | contig 32664 bp, 26 predicted proteins | sample RifCSPhighO2_01_FD_184028 | JGI IMG/M metagenome (GOLD analysis project Ga0209542, IMG submission 184028) | Soil microbial communities from Rifle, Colorado - Rifle CSP2_plank highO2_0.1 (SPAdes) (version 2) | ecosystem: Environmental > Terrestrial > Deep subsurface > Rock core/Sediment ... | reverse complement strand
AGAAAAATAAATGAAAAATTTAATAAAAAAATACAAGCTAATAATGTTAATAGTGTTAGTTGCTTCGGTATTAAGATTATGGCAGCTTGGAGATGTTCCCGCTTCGCCGGATTGGGATGAAGCGGCACTGGGATATAATGCTTACTCGATAATGCAAACAGGTAAAGATGAATATGGGAAATCTTTTCCAATTATACTAAGATCTTTTGATGACTACAAACCTGCCTTATATACTTATTTTATTATTCCATTCATAAAGTTATTTGATTTAAATATTGTTTCAGTTAGACTTCCATCTGCTATTTTTGGGATTTTGACTGTTTTGGCGACATACTTTTTGGTAACTGAATTATTCAAGAAATGGGAAATGGGAAATGGGAAAATGGTCTCACTTCTCACATCGTTTTTGTTAGCAATCTCGCCTTGGCATATACAGTTTTCAAGGATTGCTTTTGAGGCTAATGTAGGATTAGCATTTAACGTTTTTGCAGCTCTGTTTTTTCTTAAAAGTTTTAAAAAACCTTGGTTTTTAGTATTAGCTGTATTATCTGGTGCGGCTAGCATATATGTGTATCAAAGTGAAAAAGTTTTCACTCCTCTTTTGTTTTTCTCTTTATCAATTATTTTTAGAAAAGAAATTATCGCATTACCTAAAAAATATATTTTTCTTTCATTATTAACTTTATTTCTTGTTTTACTTCCCATGATTAACTATATGCTTATAAATAAAGAAGCACTTGCAAGAGCTCAGGGAGTAAGTATTTTTTCCGATCAAACGCCATTTCTAAAAGAAAATGCAAAGAAACTTTTAGAGGATAGAAAAAATAAAGATTTTTTGGGCTTAGTTTTTGATAATCGCCGTATTTTATATGCAAAAACTATAATATCGGGCTATCTTTCTCATTTTAGTTTCAATTGGTTGTTTATTAGAGGTGACTTAATTCGCCATCATGCGCCTTCAATGGGTATTATGTATCTGTTTGAATTACCGTTTTTGCTTATTGGTATATATAAATTATTTTTTTCAAATTTAAATAAAAAAGCAAAATATTTAATATTTTCATGGTTTTTAATAGCTCCCATCCCTGCGTCTATTACCAGCGGAGTACCTCATGCCATAAGGACACTCAATTTTCTTCCTATATTTCAGATTCTTACGGCGATAGGAATTTTGGTCACATTTAGGAAGATAGGTAACTTAAGTAGCTTAAGTTACCTAAGAAACTTAATATTTTCTTTTTTTATTCTCTTTTTCATATTTAATATTTCATATTACTTAGATCAGTATTTTGTGCAACAAAATTATTTTACATCACAAGATTGGCAATATGGTTATAAAGAAACGGTTTTCGAAATTAAAAAAATAGAAGATAAATATGACAAAATTATAGTTACAAATAAACCTTACCTGGACCAATCTTATATGTTTTTTCTTTTTTATCTAAAGTATCCTCCAGGTACCTATCAGAAAGAAGCTCAAATTTCGTCCGGAGGATTCAGGGAGAATCACGTTTTTGGAAAATTTGAATTCAGACCTATTCAGTGGCAGAAGGAAGAGAAGAACCCGAGAATTTTATATATCGGAATGCCCTCCGATTTTCCGGATGGTTTAAAAGTAATTAAAGTAATAAATTTTCTTGATCAAAAACCGGCTATAGAAATAGTTGAAGGATGACAACAAAAATCAAAAATCAAAAATCAAAAATCAAAAATATCCTTGGGATAATAATAATCATAATTATAGCTTTATTTCTAAGGTTATATCAATTGAATTCTGTTCCGCCGAGTGCTTCTTTAGATGAGGTTTCAATAGGATACAATGCTTATTCTATACTTAAAACAGGTGCGGATGAATACGGTTATAAATTCCCATTACTACTTAGAGCCTATGATGATTGGAGGCCTGCTTTGTATGTTTATTTAGTTATTCCTTTTGTTAAATTATTTGGATTAAATGTATTGTCTGTCCGATTACCTTCTGTTATTTTTTCAGTATTGACAGTGATCTCAACATATTTTTTGGTCAAGAAATTATTTCCTGGAACTCAAAAATTTTCAATTTTCTCCAGCAAAGCTGGACAATTTTCAATTGGCGAGATTGCTGCATTTCTTTTAGCAATCTCGCCTTGGCATATATATATTTCAAGGTTAGGACATGAGGCAAATATGGGGTTGGCATTTTTTATTTTTGGGATAACATTTTTTATATATCGAAAAGTTTATTTTTCTTTTATTTTTTTTGCTTTATCTTTTGCTTCTTATCAATCCGAAAAAATAGTTGTTCCTTTATTTGTATTGATGCTTTTAATTCTTTTCAGAAAAGAGCTTTTTGCAATAAAAAAGAAAGTTATTTTTGCGTCTATTATTGCAGTAATAATTCTTATTCCCTTTGTTAAAGAAACAACGGCGTCTTCAAACGCTTTAATTCGTTTTAAAGCAACAAATGTTTTTGCTGTTCAGGATGAACGATTTATTGAAAGAACAAAACTTCTGGCCAAGGCAGTGGAGGATAACAACATATTTGGAAAAGTAATTTATAATAGAAGAGTTCTAGCAGGACAGATATTTTTAGAAAATTACGTTTCTCATTTTAATCCGAATTGGTTATTTTTTAATTTTGGAAATGATAGACATAAAGTTCCGGGATTAGGATTAATGTATATCTGGGAGTTGCCATTAATACTATTTGGAATTGTTTTTCTTATAAAACAAAAACTTGATTTTAAATTTAAAAGTTTGATAGTACTTTGGATTTTTATATCTCCTTTACCCGCTGCAATTACAACAGACGCTCCTCATGCTATGAGAGCATATACAATCTTGCCGATTCCACAGATTTTGGGAGCCCTGGGTATTCTTTATATATCTTTATTTTTTAATAAAAGGAGGAATCTAATTAATAAATATTACTTATCAAAAATTTCTTTGGCTATCTTATTGTTGTTAATTTCGGTAAGTCTTGTTTATTTTTATAAACAATATTTTTTTGTATTTCCTAAAACACAGTCTGCTTCTTTTCAGTATGCATTATCTAATGCAATTCCTTTTGTTTTGGAAAACGAAAAATCATATAATAAAGTAATATTCTCTAATCAGGAGAATCTTTATCAGTCGTACATGTTTTTCCTGTTTTACAACAAGTATGATCCCATACTTTATCAAAAACAGGGAGGGACAAAGTCGGGAGGATTTGCAGAAACTCATAAATTTGGAAAGTACCAATTTGAACAGATAAACAAAAATGATGTACAAGAGAGGATATTATATGTTGAAAATATTAATGAGTTTTCTTCTAAGGTAAGATATCAGAAATTATTCAGCAACCTGGATAACACTAACGTAATCGGGATAGTTGCTAAGTAAAATGAAATATAGGAATTTATTGCTATTTTTACTGGTTATTTTATTGGGTTTTATCCCTCTTTTAAATCTTTTTACTCCCGGTTTTCCTGTAACCCATGATGGGCAGGATCATATTGCAAGAATTGCAAACTTTTATAAAAATTTGGAAGAAGGAGTTTTAATTCCCAGGTGGGCTGCTAATTTGAATTGGGGATATGGTCATCCGATTTTAATGTTTCTTTATCCTTTATCTTCATATATAACATCTTTGTTTCATCTTCTGGGATTCTCATTTGTGGACAGTTTAAAAATTGTTTTTGGTGTTACTTTTATTGCAAGTGGAATTACGATGTACTTGTGGATTCGTAATTTCTTAGGAGAAGTTCCAGCTTTTATTGCTGGTATTCTTTATCTTTTTGCGCCTTATAGATTTGTGGATTTATATGTAAGAGGAGCAATAGGGGAACATGTAGCATTTATATTCCCTCCTCTAGTTTTATATTTTTTCTTAAAACTATCAAAAAAATATTCTTATTGGTACGTTATTGGAGGCTCATTTTCTCTTGCTGGATTTATTCTGTCTCATAATGCAATTAGTCTAATGTTCCTTCCTTTTATTTTATTTTATTCAATTTACCTGGTCTTTTTAACAAAGGATAAAAAGCAACTATTATTTAATTTTGTTTTTATACTACTTGTAGGATTTGGTATAAGTTCTTTTTTTTGGATACCTGCTTTTTTTGAAGGGAAATATACTCTTCGAAATATAGTAATACAGGGAGGTTATTTAAAACATTTTGTAGATCCTAAAGCATTCTTATATGGTCCATGGAATTATGGTCAAAGCGGAGAATTTACATTTCAGATTGGTTTTTTTAATCTGTTTTCTTTATTGGCATCTTTATTTACTTTTATTTATTTATTTAAGAAAAAGAGTAAAGAATATTTAATTGTCATCGGATTATTGGTCTATACAATTTTTACTGTTTTCTTAATGACTTCTTATTCTGATTTTATTTGGAAGAGACTCCTTATTCTTCAAAATTTTCAATTTCCATGGAGATTTCTGTCTGTTGTCGTTTTTACGAGTGCTGTTTTAGGAGGCTTTTTTGCATATAATCTTTCTAGAAAGATTCAAAAGATAATTTTAATTATATTGGTTGCAATTTCGATTTTTTTAACTAAGGATTACTGGAAGGCAAAATCCTATATTCAGAAACCTGAAAATTACTTCACAGGTATTTATTATAGTACAACAGACACTGGAGAAAGCGCTCCCATATGGTCGGTCAGGTTTATGGAGCAGGAACCTAAAGCCCATTTGGAAGTTATAGGCGGAAACGCTATAATAAAAGAGGTAAATAGAAAATCTAATTTTAGAGAATATAAAGTAACAGTAAAGAACAAAGCGCAATTTCGGGAAAACACATTATACTTCCCCGGATGGGAAGTTTTAGTTGATGGTAGGAAGGTCAATATTGAATTTCAGGATCAAAAAAATCGTGGAGTTATTACCTTTTTCGTAGAAAGCGGAGAACACACAATAAAAATTAATTTTAAAGAAACTAAACTTAGATTTCTTGCAGATATTATAAGCTTACTGAGCCTATTAATATTAATAGTACTATTATTAAATAATAAATTATGGCGTCTATTTCGATAGTATTAGCAACATTTAATGAGGAAAAGAATTTGTCAGATTGTCTTGAATCAGTAAAAGACTTAGCAAATGAAATTATTGTTATTGATGGATTATCGACAGACAAAACCGTTGAAATTGCTAAAAAATACAAAGCCGTAGTAAAAGTTACCAGTAATCCTCCAATTTTTCATATTAATAAACAGAAAGCTATAGATATGGCAACAATGGATTGGATTTTACAACTAGATGCGGATGAACGGGTTACTCCGGAATTAAAAAAAGAAATATTTTCAATTCTCAACTCTCAACTTTCTCATCCAGAGGACGATCGGCCTTTGGCCGAAACTTACGATGGGTACTGGATACCAAGAAAGAATTATTTTTTGGGCAGATTTTTAATGAAAGGCGGAGTATATCCAGATTATACTTTAAGACTTTATAAAAGAGGGAAAGGAAGATTGCCCCAAAAAAATGTTCATGAACAAGCAATTATTGAGGGGAATGTGGGTTATTTAAAAAATCCGCTTTTACATTTTGCGGATAGAGAATTTTCAAGATATCTTTTAAGATATGGAAGATATACGGATTTAATTGCAAGTGAGATTGGAAATAAAAAAGCAGGATATAACCCGATTGTTGCATTTAAATATTTATTTGTTCTGCCTGCATGGTGGTTCTTGTTAACATATGGCAGACATAAAGGATTTATGGATTCCTGGCAGGGTTTTGTTTTCTCTTTTTTTTCCGCTTTAAGATTTCCTGTTTCTTATATAAAGTATCTAGCGAAGTCATAAATGTTATATAATAAATTGTCTTTAAGTTATTTATGAAAATTCTTGTAACTGGTGGAGCCGGATATATTGGAAGTATAACTGTTAAAGAACTTCTTAAAAAAGGATACGAAGTCGTTGTTTACGATAATTTAGTTTACGGTCATAAAGAAGCTGTTTCATGCCCTCTTATAATTGGTGACCTTCTGGACAATGAATTTTTAAATAAAAGTCTTGAAAATGAAAATTTTGATGCTGTAATACATTTTGCAGCTTTAGCGCTGTCTGGTGAATCAATGCGAAATCCATCGGTTTATTTTCAAAATAATATTCAGGGCGGGCTTAATCTTTTGGAATTAATGAGAAAGAAGAACGTAGGTAGTATTGTTTTTTCATCCACTTGCGCTATTTATGGAACGCCTGACAAATTCCCAGTAGATGAAACATCGGAAAAAAAGCCTGAAAGTGTTTATGGAGAGTCAAAATTAATGTTTGAAAAAGTTCTTTATTGGTACGATAAAATTTATAACATTAAGCATATAAATCTTAGATACTTTAATGCCGCAGGAGCCTCTTTAGACGCAACTCTTGGAGAAAGTCACAAGCCTGAAACACATATCATTCCTGTTGCTATTAGTGTTGCTCTTGGTAAAAGCACACAATTTGAACTATACGGGAATGACTATGACACTCCTGATGGAACTTGTATTAGAGACTATATACATGTTGAAGATTTGGCAACAGCGCATATTTTGGCACTAGATAGATTAGCAAAAACCAGACAAAGTGATAGTTTTAATTTGGGCACAGGAAAAGGATATTCAAATAAAGAAATTATAGAAATGGTTAAAAAGATCAGCGGGGTTGATTTTCTAGTAGTTGTAAAAGAAAGAAGATTTGGTGATCCCCCAATTATATATGCAAATAATCAAAAAGTAATTCAAGAGCTTGAATTTAATTATAGAAATTCAGATCTAGAAACAATTGTTAAATCTGCTTGGGAATGGCATAAAAATAGTAAGTATTAATGAAAATTGCAGTTGACGTATCACCTCTTTCAAAAAGTTACAATCTTCTCCATAAAGTTAGGGGAACAGGATTTTATATTGAGAATTTAAAAAGGTCTCTTTTAAGCTATTTTCCTGAGAATGAGTACATATTTTTTGTACGAGGAGAAAATATACCCAAGGATGTTGATTTAGTCCATTACCCTTATTTCGAGCCTTTCTTTTTAACACTACCTCTAAAAAAAAGATTTAAAACAGTTGTTACCGTTCATGATTTAATACCTTTTGTCTTTCCGGAGCATTTTCCATCAGGGATTAAAGGAAAAATTAAATGGGAAATACAAAAAAGGATATTAACAAACACCGATGCAGTAATTACAGATTCAGATTCATCTAAAAAAGATATTATTAAATTTACAGGTATCAATGAAAACAAAATTCATGTGATATATTTAGCCGCTGGAGAAGAATTCAGAGAGGTTGAAAGTGGGGAGTTGAAAGTTGAAAATTTAAGAAAGAAATATAATTTACCGGAGAAATTCGTGCTTTATGTAGGTGATGTAACGTGGAATAAAAACTTGCCAAGATTAATTAAAGTAGTTAAAAAAATAAATGTGCCATTTGTTATGGTAGGGCGGGCATTAACGCAAAAAGATGTGGACGTATCAAATCTGTGGAATAAAGATTTAGTTGAGGTTCAAAAATTGTGCCAGGATGATAAAAATATTTTTCTTCCCGGTTTTGTTCCAACAGAGGAATTAGTCACTATATATAATTTAGCTACAGTTTTTATAATGCCCAGTCTTTATGAAGGATTCGGTTTACCTATTTTAGAAGCTATGCAAAGCGGTTGTCCGGTAATTACATCAAAAGAAGGATCGATTCCTGAAGTAGCAGGAGATGCTGCCTATTTTGTAGATTGTTATAATGTTGACGATATAGCGGAAGGTATTAGTATGGTTTTTTCAAATGAAAAGGTAAGAAAAGAGCTTTCTAAAAAAGGGATAGAAAATGCTAAAAAATTTTCCTGGAGAGAAACAGTACAAAAAACTCACAAAATCTACGAAAGAGTTTGTATAAAAGCATAAGATTACCACAATGAAAAATAAAGCTTTTAATTTAGGGAAAACTTTTTTAAAACATGAGCTAGTCAATAATAGCTTATATCTTCTTATCGGCAATAATATTTCCAATTTTTTGGCTTTTGTTCTTAATCTTTTTCTTGCAAGATCGTTGATTCCTCAAGATTATGGAGAATATGCTAGTTTACTGTCGATATTTACTTTAATGGGAATATTGGTTCAGGGACTTATTACTATAATTACCAGATTTGCAGCAGATTATTTTGCTCAAAATAAAAATGCTAAGGCTGCTTCCTTGTATTTTAAAATGTTTAAATTTATGGTTATCACATCATTATTTATTTTTATTGGTTTTCTTATATTCTCCGTCCAGATTAAAAATTTTCTACATTTAAATAATGTTTGGTATGTTATTATTCTTGCTCTAGCGATAACTTTTTCGTATTTAACCATTGTTAATACAGCATTTATTCAGAGTATTCTAAGATTTGGTTTTTTGTCTTCTATTTTAGTTTCATCCGTTTCAATGAGACTTATAATAGGAGTTATTTTAATAACGCTAGGATTTAGAGTTTTTGGTGCGGTTTGGGCAATGTTTACCTCTACTTTTTTTGCTTTTATACTAGGCTTTATTCCTTTGCGTTTTATTTTTCAATATAGATCAGAAAGTAAAAATATAACTATTCCAACAAAAGAAATTATATCTTATGCTTTGCCTACCTCTTTAGCTATATTTTCGGTTTCTTCTTTCACTTTTATGGATGTTGTTTTGGTTAGACATTTTTTTACTGCTACTGAATCCGGTTTTTATGCCGGTATTTCTTTAATAGGTAAAGTTATATTTTATTTTACTGGTCCAATATCTATGGTAATGTTTCCGCTTATTATAAAAAGACACGCTAAAGGAGAAAATTTTAAAAATCTTTTCTATCTGTCTCTTGTTCTGGTAAGTGTTCCGTCTATAGCTATAACTGCATTTTATTTTTTATTTCCTGAATTTACCATAAATTTTTTCTTAGGAGGAGGGAAATATATGCAAATTATCCCTTATTTGGGTATATTTGGTATATATCTCACAATTTTTAGCATCCTCAATGTATTCATTAGTTTTTTCCTTTCTTTAAATAAGACAAAAATATCTGTTGTTGTTTTAGCAGGTGCAATTTCCCAAATAATTGCAATAAATTTTATACATAATAGTTTTTTTCAAGTAATAGGAGTTTCACTATTTATTTCCAGTTTACTTCTGATAACTCTTTTGTTATATTATATTTTAGCATATGGCCAGGCTTTCAAGAAAGCAAAAAGAACGTAAAGTTTCTTTAATTATCCCAGCCTTTAAACAAGCAAAAACTATTAAAAATGATTTGATTCGTATCAAGAAAGTTATGGAAAAACTTCGCTATGATTACGAAATAATTGTAGTAGTTGACGGTAAGGCAGATAAAACCTTTGAAAATGCCAGTAAAGTAAAATCTCCCAAGGTAATAGTAACAGGATACGAGCATAATCATGGGAAAGGTCATGCTATTAGATTTGGTATAGCAAGATCAACAGGAGATATAATTGCTTTTATTGATGCCGGAATGGATTTAAATCCAAATGGATTGTCTTTGTTACTGGAACATTTTGAGTGGTATAATGCAGATATTATTGTTGGTTCAAAGCTTCATCCCGTTTCAAAAATAAATTATCCATTTACTAGAAAGCTTTTATCTTTTGGATATAGAACTATTGTTAGATTAATGTTTGGGTTATCGGTTCGCGATACCCAAGTAGGAATGAAGTTTTATAGAAGACAGGTTTTAGAAGATGTTTTACCAAGACTGTTAGTTAAAACGTACGCATTTGATGTAGAAATACTTGCTGTTTCTTATCATTTAGGTTATAGAAGGATTTTTGAGGCACCAGTTGAAATTAACTTTAATTTAACTACTTCAATTATTTCAAAAGGATTCTGGAAAATAATCTTTTATATGTTACTTGATACGGCTGCTGTTTTTTATAGATTAAAAATTCTTCGATATTACGATAATGGTAATAAAAGAAAATGGAAATTTGATCCGGAATTAAATTTTAAAGTAAATTTGCCATAGAAGAGCACCTCACTACCATTTTATTATATAATTGCTAGCATGAGAAGAAAAATAAATAATCTTATTAGTCACCCTCTTATTTCAGGAAGCACGATTATTTTTATAGGTTCTTTTCTTGCCAATCTTCAAAATTGGTTTTTTAATTTATTTATAGGAGGAAGACATCTTTTATCTGTTTCTGACTATGGCGTATATTCATCATTAATTTCATTTGTAGGCTTATTTGGTATTTTTTCATCTTCATTTATCTCAATTTTTGCTAAATTTACTGCCACATATAGCGCAAAAAGCGATAGCAAAACAAATATAAACTTATTGGTCAGAAATGGCGCTCGGATCGTTGTAGTGTTTGGAATAGCTGTTTTCATGATTCTTATGATATTAAGTTTTCCCATAGCGTCTTTTTTAAAATTGGATGATTTAAAATTATTATTTCTTATTTTTTTTATTATTGTTTTCTCTATATTTTCTTCATTGCCGCTAGGAATATTACAGGGAGAATTGCGTTTTTTTTCACTTTCTATTCTAAATATAACAAGTCCTTTTCTTAAGATTGCCGTAGGTTTTTTGTTTCTTTTCTTAGGTTTTAAAGTCTTTGGGGTAATAGCTGCTATATTTTTATCCTCATTAATTCCATTTACAGTATTATTGATTGTTTTTTCTAAATATTACAGGAAGGGAGGAAAACAAAAACAGCTATTAAACGAATCGATTTTTTTTAAGGAATTTAAGAATTATAGCTTTAAATTTTTTCTTGCAACAGTTGGAATAACTATTCTTACAACAACAGATGTTATTTTTGCTAGGCATTTTTTTACTCCTGAAATGGCTGGACAATATGCGGCTTTATCTATTATGGGGAAATCTATTTTTTACTTTGCGTCCCCCGTTTATTTTGTCTTTTTTCCTCTTATCGCGTCCAAAAAAGAAAAAAAAGAGAAGTTGTATGAAACACTGTTCTTGGGTATTGGTATTATTACTATAATTTCTGTAGCATTGTCTTTTGTGTATTTTTTGTTTCCAATGTCAGTTCTTAGAATTTTCTTTCCGGCAAAAGAATATAGTATTCTTGCTCAATATTTAGGGCCTTTTTCTTTATATATTATTATTTTTTCTATTGCGATCCTTTTTAATAATTTTCTTTTATCAATTGGGAAAACAGGGATTTATAAAATTAACCTGGTTGTTTCCTTAATATTTATTGTTTTTATGTACCTTTATAATGATAATTTTCATCAGATTATTGGAGTATTATTTGCTACAGCTTTTTTACTTCTTATTTCCCATTTGTTATACTATTTTTTATCTATAAAAGCAGACCATAATCGAAATGAAAAAAAATAAGCCCTTTGTTTCTGTTATTATTCCGGTTAAAAGTTGGAATAAATATTTGGAAGAAGACGTTAAACATTTATTAGAAGGATCATATCAGAATTTTGAAGCGCTTATATTAATGGATAAGGAGAGTATAGTTTCTTATCCTAAAACAAAAATAATTGCAACAGGAAACATTGGTCCGGCAGAAAAAAGAGATTTGGGAGCAAAAAAGGCTCGAGGGGAAATATTTGCGTTTATAGATGACGATGCTTATCCATCAGCTAATTGGTTAAAGAACGCTTTGCATTATTTGGAAAACGAAAATGTTGCTGCCGTTTGCGGGCCGGGCGTAACACCCCCATCAGACTCTATTTACCAGAAAGTTTCTGGCGCTGTTAGCGCCAGTTTAATTGGAGGAGGGCCTTACACTTATAGATTTATTCCTCAAAAAGAAAGAGAAGTAGATGACTATCCCTCGATGAATCTACTAGTAAAAAAAACAGATTTTTGGAAAGTTGGGGGCTTCGATAATTCTTTTTGGCCGGGGGAGGACACGAAATTATGTTTGGATATAATAGAAAAACTTAAAAAAAAGATTTTATATCATCCAGGCATTCTTGTCTATCACCACCGTCGTCCAATTTTTAAACAACATCTTTTACAAAATGGCCGTTACGGATTGCATAGAGGATATTTTGCCAGAGTATTACCGTTAACATCTCTTCGCCCGAGTTATTTTGTACCATCTTGTCTTCTTTTAAGTTTTTTATTTATTCCAATATTTGCGTTAATCAATAATTCGATATTTTTTTTAGATTTGTTGCTTATTTCTCTATATCTGTTGCTGGTTTTTGTAAGCGCTATTCCCGTTTTTGCCAGAGAAAAAGATATCAGAATAGCTATACTTTTTATCCCGGCCGTAGTTGCTACTCATTTATTTTATGGAATTAAATTTATACAAGGCTTCTTTTTCACAAAAAAGCTAGTAAGATAACATCACATCTTGACAGAAAAATGATTAACAAGTATAGTAAAAAGACCTGTTTAATAGTTGAAAATGTTTATGAAAATCGCTATTGCTTATCCCCCTATAGAAACAAATAAAGGAGTACCGTTACTTTCCCAGAATAGACAATTTCAATATTTTCATAACCCTACTTTTATTTATCCAATGGTCCCAGCATACGGCGCAACGATGCTTAAAGAAAATGGTCATAAGGTAGCATGGATGGATGGGATAGCAGAAAGATGGCCTTATCAAAAATTTTTAGACGAGCTGGAAAAAGAAAAAGTTGATCTTATTGCTATAGAGGCAAAAACTCCAATTATAAAGAAATATTGGGAAATTATAAACGATCTTAAAAAAAAATATCCAAAATTAAAAATAGTTTTAGTAGGAGACCACGTTACTGCATACCCTGAAGAATCTTTTGAAAATTCAAATGTAGATTATATTTTGACCGGAGGAGATTACGATTTTCTTCTTCTTAATCTAGTTAATCATCTAACTAAAAAGAAACCTTTGGAAGAGGGTATCTATTATCGGGAGAAAAATGGAAAAGTAAAAAATACCGGGAAATTTAAGCTTAAACATGATTTAACTTCTCTTCCAATGATTGATCGTAAATTAACAAAATGGCAACTATATGCTTATAATAACGGTAACTTTAAATATACTCCCGGAACTTATACAATGATTGGTCGCGACTGCTGGTGGAGGAGACCTTCAAAAGAAGGTGGTTACGGATGTGTTTTTTGCTCCTGGACAAGTATTTATCCACAGTGGAGAACAGGAACTCCTGAACAATTGCTTAAAGAGATTGGATCTTTAATTAAATTAGGAATCCGCGAAATATTTGATGATACAGGAACATTTCCGGTTGGACCCTGGCTAAAAAAATTTTGTGAGGGCATGATTGATCGAGGTTACAATAAAAAGGTGATAATTGGCTGTAACATGCGTGCAAACGCGCTTAAACAGGAAGAGTATGATCTTATGGGCCGGGCCGGTTTCCGATTTCTTCTATATGGTCTGGAATCAGCAAGCCAAAAAACTTTGGATAGATTAAATAAAGGCACAAAACCGGAAGATATGGTAAATGCTGCAAGGATTGCAAGCAAGGCAGGATTGGATCCTCATGTAACTTGCATGGTGGGTTATCCTTGGGAAACTTATGAAGAAGCTTTAACTACTGTCAAAAGGACAAAAGAGCTTTTCGATAAAGGATGGATAAATACGCTTCAGGCAACAGTTGTTATTCCTTATCCGGGGACGGCACTTTTTAAAGAATGCGAAAAAAATAATTGGTTAAAAACCAAGAATTGGGATAGATATGACATGAGAGAACCCATTATGAAGTCTCCAATTCCTGATGAAAAAATAATGGAATTAACACAGAGTATATATATGTCCTTTTTGACACCAAAATATATTTTAAGAAAATTATTATCTTTAAGATCGTGGGATGATGTAAATTACTATGCAATTAGAGGCAGCAAATATATTTTTGGGCATTTTAGGGATTTTACAAAGTCCCAACTTCAGAAGAAAATGAATTTTTCTTCAAATTAGTGAAATATAGTAATTCGGACAGGTTCGCTTAACTTTGGGAATTCTTTACAAGTCTCCTTAGTGCTATTAGCGCTGCTTTTTCGTTATATAATTCACAATACTTTTCCAGATTTTCAGTCAAAGTTTTTAATCTTTTATTATCTATCTTTTTTCTTCTTACCATAAGTATTTTTTCAAATTTAGTTTTAACTATATTTTCTCCTTTTGCTGCAAGCTCTTCATTTAATTTTTCTCCGGGTCTGGTTCCAATATATTTTATTTTAATATCTTTTTCGGGTAAGAGGCCTGAAAGCAGAATAAATTTTTTGGCCAGGTCAACGATCTTTATCGGCTTTCCCATATCCAGAATAAAAATTTCTTTGCCTTTTCCTAAAACCGCCGCTTTAAGTATTAGTTGAACTGCTTCCGGAATAGTCATAAAGTACCTTGTCATTTTTTTGTCGGTTACTGTTAGAACTTTGCCTTTTTCTATTTGTTTTTTAAAAAGCGGCAAGACACTTCCCGCGCTGTCTAACACATTGCCAAATCGGACACAGAAAAACTTTGTTCCATTACTCAGGTTCGCATTCTTTATAATTTGTTCTCCAGCTAATTTTGTCATGCCCATTATATTTTTAGGCTCAACGGCTTTATCTGTAGAAATAAAAACAAATTTTTTAACATTTTCTTTTTTTGCCGCTTCAACAAGATTAAAAGTTCCAAAAATATTATTTTTTATTGCTTCGATGACATTATTCTCCATAAGAGGAACATGTTTAAATGCAGCGGCGTGGAAAATAAGAGATGGGTGGTGTCTTTGTAGAGTTTGTTGGATACGATTTTTGTCTTGAATATTACCTATTGCTAATTCAAACGGTGTATTAGAAAAGAATTCTTTGAATTCTAATCCTAAATCATATAATCCGTTTTCCCACCAGTCATACATGATTATTTTTTTTGGCTTGTATGATGCAATTTGCCGGCAAAGCTCAGATCCTATTGATCCAGCAGCTCCGGTAACGAGGATAGTTTCATCTCGAACAAGCGTTGGTACATCAGAGAAATCATGCATGCGTAATGGTCTTCCAAGGAGGTCATCTATTTTTACATCTCTAATAGCTTTTACATCTATTTTTCCTTGGATTATTTCACCGAATCTAGGAATAATTTGACATGCAGCGTTTACTTCGAGACATTTTTTAACAATATCACTTATAATCGTCCCATCCACTGATGGGAGAGCAATTAAAATTTTTTCGATCTGGAGAGACTTTATAAAATACTTAATTTCCTCTATATTTCCTAATACTGGTACTCCTAAGATGGTAGTCCCAATTTTTTTTTTGTTATCATCAATGAAGCCAAGTACTATAAATTCCGAGTTTTTATGACTTAAAATTTCCTCTAATAATTTTTTCCCCGCGACTCCCGCTCCAACGATCAAAATTCTTTTCTTCCTCCTCATAGCTCTATTACTTGGAGGATATTATATCATTTAAGTAGAACCCGTTGCAAAACTCTCGTAAGTGGATTTGATAAATAAAAAAAGGCAGACAGGAGTCTTTTTAAGCCTTCAGGACGTAGCGTGCGTAGTCTTCCAGCGCGGTCTTCAGATCCCACGCGGCGTGAAAGCCCATCGCACGCGCGGCCTTCGAGGAATCAATCACAAGCGGCATTCCCGTATCAGGCTGGTTCTTGCTCGCGACGTTGGCTTTTCCGTTGCCAAATATTGCTGCAATGAGCTCGGCAAGTTGCTTCATCGTCACGATATTGCTTGAACCGATGTTGAATGCGCCCGACGCCTTGGATTTCAGTGCCAATAGGTGCGCGGTCGCGATATCCTTGACGTAAATGAATTCCTGCGTGCGTGAACCGTCGCCGAAATACTCTAGTGTTTCGCCCGCCCGCGTCTTCTGGATGAAGAGGGGCAATACCGAGACGACTTTCTGGCCGAATCCAAACGGCGAGGCATACCTGAACAGGACTGCGCCGAAGCCGTGCGTTGCCGCTTCCTGCTGGATAAGCTTTTCTGCCTCAAGCTTGCTCTTGCCGTAATTCGTGTTCGGCTGCAATGGGTGTTGTTCGGTTACGGGCAAGAACTGCGGCTTGCCGTACACGGCCGTAGATGAACTGTGTATGAGGGTCTTGACGTTCGCCTTTGCGCAGTACGCGAGGATGTTCTTCATGCCGTCCACGTTCACGCTCCGGCATTGCGCTTCGTCCTCGCCGATGTACGCGGAGAAATTGATGACCAAATCGATCTGCAAAGGCAGCGCCGCGAACTGTTCGGGCTTCGAGATGTCTAACGCGACGTACTGCACGCCTGCGATCTTCTTTACACTGTTGTGATACGTTGCCGTGACCGCGTGCTTGCGCTTTAGCAGTTCTGGAATCACATAATTACTCATGTAACTGCCCGCACCAATGACGAGGATGTTCATAGGATGTCCTCCAATGACGAGATCAGTTTGTCGGCCATTGCAGTTTGGTTCTTGTATGCGTTCTTGAAACAAAACAATGTCACTGGCAATGCCTGCATGAGCTGCATTTCTGCGACGTCATCGCTCACAAAGACAGTCTTCGCAGGAGCGTACTCTCGGATAATCTCAGGCAGTACGGTATGCTTTTCGCTGGACGTGTGCACGGCATCAATGAATGTGCGAATGCCGAGCACGTCCAGGATTTGCTCGGTCAATCGCGACTGTTTTTTCGTGAGAATCACGACCGGGTGCTGCGCTACCTTGATTTTTTTGAGCGCGCTCGCAACGCCCTTGTTCAGTTGCACGTGCTTCCAAATCGGCACGTCGTTGAGTAATGCCCTGCGCTGCGCAACAAGCCGGTCAACCGTGCCCGTCGTGAGCATTTTGAAAATGCCTTCTGCGACCAATCCTTTCTTGCGAAGCGCGAGGAGTTGCTGCGCGGTCAGCACGGGTAGATTGTGCTTTACGAGTACGCTGTTAAAAGCTTCCAGATCGACAGCCCTGTTCGTAATCAAGGTGTCGTCAAAGTCGAAGACGTACAACGTTTTGTCAAACATAGTCGTGAATCCTGCCCGAGCGGGAGACAGGCTTGCCCTGCTCGATTTTTTCGACTTCCGCAAGGTCTACATAGACTTCCTGGAAGCATCGCATGACTGCCGTGTTGTATGAAATCTTCGGCGAGTCCACGCGCTTATTGAGGAAAAATTCGTCAATCGCCAGATCGATCTCGTTCACGCCAAGCCCGGCACGCGCAGGCGACGAGCCCGAGAAGCGCGGGTTGATCTCGAACGTGCACGGCTTGCCGTTCATGAGCCGCGATTGGATGTTGATGGAGCCCATCGTCTTGAGCGTTTTCGCGATTGCCACCGCGTTCTGCGTGACGTCCGGGTATTCCTTACACGTCATGATGCCCGAGGCGCCCGCGATGAGCGTGCGCTTGAACGTGATGGCGCTGATGAGCCGGCCGTCCTTGCCAAACAGCACGCCAGTCGTGTATTCTTCCTCGGGAACGCCCACATAGCTCTGAATGATCGGTTTGAGACCCTTGGTTTTATAATACTGCAGGTAGGCCTTGAGCTCTTCCTCGTTCTCAATCTTGAACGCATTCTTGGAACCGCCGCCAAACCGGTCCTTGATGAACAATGGAAAAGCAAGCTGCTTTGGTTCTTCTGGAATGTAGGAGTCCGGACTGTTGAAACCGTGCTGTTTCAGATACACGTACGTCTGCCACTTGTCGCGGCAAACATTCACGGTTTCCTTCGGGTGCGCGAGCACAAAGACATTCTTGTTAAACTGATTGACAGCGTTGGAAATGACCTCCATTTCCTTGTCCGAGCCTGGCAAAAGCACGTCAACCTTCTCATCCTTGATGATTTTGTTCAGCAGAGGAATGTATTCTGGATCCGTGGCGCTCGGCACCTTATAGCCCGCATCAACACGGTACGACAATGCGGACAAGGACTGCACGTCCGTGCCGATAATCCGGTACTTGCCCTTGACTAGATTCAATGCCTTGACAAGGCCTTCGCCCACGCCACAACTACCGATGCCAGTGATTAAGACTGTGATTTGTTTCATCGTGTTCCCTCTTTTCGCGCGGACTTTCCCATTTCATTAAAGGATGGAATAATAACTGAGATAAAAATTTTATTCACAGTAAAATTATACACCAGACTGGGATAACTAAGCAATCAGATGGTAAAGGAAATGTTTTACTCCATAGGGACTATTTCGCCACCGTCGTTTTAGATAATAATGTGTTATACTTTTTATCATGATAGACTTCTCCTTACCAAAAGTTACCAACCAAGAGATACAAGCCGTTACTGAGGTACTTCGATCTAAGTGGCTAACCACAGGATATAAAACGCAAGCTTTTGCCCAAGCAATTAATTCATATGTAGGATCCAAATACTGTGTGTGCTTAAGCTCATGTACTGCTGCATTACATGTTGCTCTTGTCTGTGCGGGCGTAAAAGAGGGAGACGAAGTTATAACCACACCGATGACCTTTGTCTCAACTATTAACACAATTCTTTATCTTAAAGCAACTCCCGTTTTTGTAGATATTAAACCAAACGATTTTATTCTCAATGAGGCACTTATAGAATCAAAAATAACAAAAAAAACAAAAGCGATAGATGCAGTGCATTATGGTGGTTTTAGTGCGAATTTACAAGTATTACGTAAGCTCTGCAAACGGTATAGCTTAGAATTAATTGAAGATGCTGCTCATGCATTTGGAACAAAACATCAAGATGAATTTATAGGAGAAAATAGTAAGTTTTGTTGTTTTAGTTTTTACCCCACTAAAAATATAACTACTATTGAAGGAGGAGCACTTGTTACGAATAATGAAGAAGTATATAAAAGAGCTTCAAGTTTAGGACTTCACGGTATTAGCAAGGACTCTTGGAAAAGATACTCTAAAGATGGATCTTGGCGTTATGATGTGGCCGAAATAGGTTTTAAATATAATATGACTGATGTGGAAGCTGCAGTGGGCATAGCGCAACTACAAAATATTACTCAAATGCAGGTACATAGAGAAAAATTATACACATTATATAAAGAGAATCTTTCTCAGATACCTGAAGTCTCACTTCTTGAAGGAAATACATATTCAAAACCTTTTCGACATTTATTTGTAATTAAGATTAACTCTCCTAAAGTGACTCGTGATGAATTTATTGAAAAAATGAAACAGGAAAATATTGTTTGCAGTGTCCATTTTATACCTGTTTATAAATTTACAGCGTATAAAAATTTATTTGATTATAAAGAAAAAGATTTTCCGGAGACAGAAAGGGCTTTCTCTTCATGTGTATCATTACCATTTGGTTCTGATCTTTCTTTAAAAGATGCTAAGAAAGTGATTGATGCAATTAAAAAAATACTCCGATGAGATGTTAAACAATAATATTTGTTGGGTTTCTGCTATTTTACCTCATAGACTTGTACTTTTTCTTTTTTAATTTGTCCGTATATTAATCCGGCAAAGCCGGCAGTATATTCCATAAATTTCATGAAGATCATGCCTATGGCATGAACAGGATCTTTCAGAAGAAGATCATAGTTTTGCAAAAAATCAGGGCGTATTAGAAAATATTGTTTATTAAGATAAGTTTTTTTATGTTTATATTTTTTAATATATCCAAGAGCAGTCTTACCATAGATAAATTTTTTCGTGAGCTGTTTCTTAAGACTCATTTTTCCTTCATAATGCATGACATGATTTTTGACTTTCACTGTTTTATAACCTCCAGCATCAAGCCTAGCTTGAAAATCATAGTCATCTGCTCCTCCGAGTGTTGGATCCAATCCTCCAAGCTTATCCCAAACTTTTTTTCTAATAAAACGGGCAGTATCGGTATAAGACCTTGGACTTTTATTGTAGCAAGCTTTTTCTAAAGCTCGGCATTCTGCCCAGAAACTTTCACCATATGATACCTCGGGCACAATCACGGCGTCCGCATTCTGGACTTCCAAGGCTTTAATACATGCCTCAATAAGACCAGGTGTAAGACGCATATCAGAGTCGATCCAGTAGATATACTCACCTTTTGCTTTGGAAGCGGCGAAATTGCGCTGATAAGGAGCACCAAATATATGTACTTGGTTAGGGTCACGGCCAAATGAGTAAACTTTCCCATATTTTCTCGCAATTTTAGGAGTATTGTCAGTGCTAAAGCTATCAGCGACAATGATTTCAAGAGGCCTGTATGTTTGGTTTTTGACAGACTCGAGACAGTCCTTTATCAGGTGTTCACAATTGAATGTTGGCATTACAACGGAAACAAGTTTATTCATTTTTTCATTATAGCATGAACTTAATGGTATAATAGATTATTATGACAACAGTATATATAATAAGGCATGCGGAAATAGTATATCCTCTTGATGAACAGGGCAGAAAATTAATGTATCCGTCAGAAACTCCTATTAGTCAGGATGGTCGGGATCAATTTACCGGATTTGCACGTAGCTTAAAGGATAATGGTGTAGTATTGGATGTCATAGCATCAAGTAGTCTTACAAGAACATTGGAAACTGCGGATATTCTTTCTCGCGAAATGGGAGGTATACCGGTAGTAAAAAATGAGTCTTTTACTGATTCGCATGTTCCCGGATATATGGGTATTCCTCTAAGTGTGCAGCAGGATATTATGGATAGAGGCGAAGATATTTATATGCATCCCAGATCTCCTGATCAGGAAATAAAAGAACAGATTATACGTCGAATGCTTGCAGGATTTAATGATCTTGTAAGAAAGAATGAAGGAAAAACTGTTGCAATAATTGGGACTGGAGATCCAATTAGACTTTTGATGTATGGGCTAGAGCATCCGCAGGAAGAATATCATGAAAAAGATATACCAAGTATGAGTATTTTAAGTAAAGAAGGCTATCTAAAAAGAGGTGAAGCTTTCAAAGTTACAATCTATGAAGGAAAAATTTTAGAAACAGAACTTCTAAGTAATTTGAAAGGAGCTAAGGGAGTAAGAGAACTTTACATAGACTCAATGCAAATGAGAAAGTAGAAGATGATATAATTTTGCTATGACAGAATTACCACAGGGAGATGATAGAAAATCTATAGAGGCAGAAATAAAAAGATCTATTGATCTTAAAAGAGTAACAGAAGTTCTTTTAAATGATCGTCCTCCAAAACCTGTAGATGCGGTTTTTTTCTTTGGTCGTTCTTATTTTGATGCAGGCAAGAAGGATATATTCCAGGTTGCTACAGATATGATAAAAGAAGGTAGAGCAAAGTATATATTTATACCAGACTCGGAAGGACAGCGAGTAGGTGGAACTATCCCTCGAGAAGCAAATCCTGGAAAAACATTATGGACAGATAGATTAGTTAGGTTAGGAGTAGATAAAAACCAAATAATCTACTGTCCACATCCTATTCCCGGAGAGCTAGGATTTCACACAAGAAATGAAAGTGATGCATTTTTAAGAACCGCAGCAAACAAAGGCTTAAATACTGCAGTAGTGTTAACAAATCCACATCAAATTGTAAGAGCAATGCTTGGAGTAGTAAAAACTATAAATGATACCGGACAGGAAATAGATGTGTGGTGTATGGTTCCTGATACTACAGGCTGGAACAAAAGAGTAATGGGATCTCAAGGTAAAGAGCTTAAACCAAGACGTGATCATGTTCCATCGGAGATTGATAGAATTTTTAAGTATCAGGCACAAGCAGATCTTGCTAGCTTTGATGATCTGTATGCTTATCTTGCAAAGCGGGATAATCGACAAAAGTCTCAAGCTCTACACAGCAAGTCTAACTCCTTATAATTATCAGTTTTCATAAACTACTAAACTCCCAATTTTGTTTGCACCAGGTTATAGTACGAAGCAAACCATTTTCCAGTCCAACTTTTGGCCGATATTTTAATTCACGTTTTATTTTTGAGACATCCGGACATCGACGATAAGGTTCACCCAGTGGATAATATGTTGGGTATTCAACGTTTTCAATATCTATCTTTTCATTACTAATAGTCTGAAAAACTTTTGCAAGTTTATTCATGCTGATTTCTTTTTGGTTGCTGCCGACATTGTATACCTCCCCAGGTCTACCAATAAGCAGTGTAAGGAAAAACCCTGCAACAGCATCAGAAATATAACAAAACGTTCTTGTTTGTTTTCCGGCACCATGGACCGGTAAAGACTCTTTTTGTAACATACAGCGGATAAAGTTTGGAACAACACGATAGTCTTTTGAACCCATTCCAGGACCAAAAACATTGAACGGCCGAACAATTTTTATTGGCACCTGAAAATAGTTATAGTAAACCATACACAGTGTTTCTCCAAGCCGCTTTGACTCGTCGTATAGAGACCTGGGACCGGTTGAGGATACATTACCCCAATATGTCTCTTTTGTTGGAAGCTCTGATGGAATCGGGTCACCATAGATTTCACTCGAACTGAAGAAAAGAAAACTCTTTACCCCTTTTTCCTTAGCTAATTCAAGCATGTTTCTGGTTCCTTTAATTGCAACATCAATTGTCTCAAGCGGGTATTTTTTGTAATAAATTGGCGAAGCAATCCCGGCAGCATGAACAATATAGTCAATATGAGAATTTATTTGTACGCTTTTTGTAACATCACGATCAATATAACGGATAAACTTATTTTTCAAAACATTTCCTTTTTTTGATGAAGTTATATAATTATCTACTACGATTATCTTTGCCGGTTTTTTTAGTGTATGCTTATTTAAATACAATAATGCTCCAACAAGATATTTTCCCAAAAAACCCGATCCTCCGGTAATAAGAAATACTTTACCAGCAATTCGCGACCTATATGGATTGAGCGTTGCGGCGATTTTTTCAATATCTTGTTTTACAGTCGGATCTTCAAGAAAATTATTTTCCAACATACTTTATACTATTCTAGGTTTTGGAACAGGAATAATAAATCTTCCTCCGTCCTTTCGATAATTTTTATGCATATCCATAATTGAATCTGCAAAGTTCCAAGCCAAAATTAATACATAATCCGGTTTTTTTTCATAGAGTTGTTGTGAAGGAACTACAGGGATATGTTTTCCCGGTGTAAAAAGACCTTGTTTAAATTTGCTATCATCAACAACAAAGTCGAGTGTTTCAGTTCCTATGCTGAAAAAATTAAGGAGTGTATTTCCTTTTGCTGGAGCACCATACGCGGCAATTGTTTTTCCTTTTGATTTAAGTTTCTCCAGTAATAACAAAAGCTTTACTTTATTTTCATATACCTTTTGCGCAAAGTTTAGATAGGTAGTAATATCTTTAAGTTTCATCTTGCTTTCTTTTAGAAGAAACTGTTTAACACTTTTGTCAACAGGAAAATGTCCTTCTTCTTTTTTAACAAATACACGAATTGATCCGCCATGCACCGCTACTTTTTCAACAAAAAAAACAGTCATATTGAATCTTTTAAAGAGTGTTTGTAGTGCACCAACCGACCAGTACGAAAGGTGTTCATGATAGACAAGGTCAAAATACCTTTTTTGTAAAAAATCTATTAGATACGGCGCTTCCATAATAAATACACCATTATCTTTTAACAGTATTTTTAATCCTTCGATTACTTCATCAAGATCATCTATATGAGCAAAGACATTGTTGGCTGTAATAATGTCTGCTTTTCCATATTTTTTAACAACAAAGTGAGCAAGTTTCTTGCTAAAATATTCAGAAATAGTATCTATATCTTCTGCTCTTGCAATTTTTGCAATATTTTCTGCCGGTTCAATTCCAAGCACTTTTGTTCCCAGTTTTTTAAAAGGCTTAAGAAGAATACCGTCGTTACTACCAATATCGATAACAAGCGAGTGGCTATTTAATTTTAATCGTTCATAGACTTTTTCTGCATATTGTTCAAAGTGTTTGATAAATAGTTTTGATGTTGAAGACACATATACATAGTTTTGGAAAAGAAGTAATGGGGAAATAACATGTCCTAATTGAAGGAAATGACAATTTGTACAAAAATAAACATCAAGTGGATAAAATTTTTCACCCGTATTGATTTGTTGTTCTGTAAGAAATGCGTTGGCCAGTGGGGTTGGTCCAAGAGTTAATATTTTTTTCAGTGTATTTTTCGTACACACCCTGCAGGTAGTTTTTTTAAAAATTTCTTGCATATTTATTGTGTAATAATAACAATTTATTGTCCTTTCGTCAACGGATTAGTTTTTAATGTGTTATACTAACTGGTGCATGAAATTATCTTTTATTATTAGAGTTTTCTTCTATTGCTTTATTGCATTAACAATATTTTTCTCCGGAATTTTTTATCTTTTTTTACATAATCGTATCCACATCGAGGATCTTCTTGCAGAGCATCCTTTTGGAGAATTAGTTTATCAGTATTCATGGAACAAAACTAATTTAACAGAAAAAGATATTTTGGCAGGACAAAAAATTAAGGGACAATTTACTGCTTCAGCCAACCGCCTTGGTGGTATAGGAATTAAATTCAATACACATAATAGAATTAATTCTGACTCAATAATATTCCGTTTTAAAGAAGAAGGAAAGAATGTTTGGTACTATGAGCAGGTTTCGAAAACCGACCAAATAAGACAAGAAGTTTTTTGGCCATTTGGATTCCCCCCAATTAGTAATTCCGAAGGTAAACGATATGAATTTGAAATAGAATCGGTTAAAGGAACTGTTGATGATACTATTGCTATTAATGGTTCTCAAAAGACATTTGTTGCTGAATACACTTACCCTAAACAACAGTTGTTAGATGAAAAACAACAAATCCCTTACTTTGTTATTAAAAAACTAACTCTTTTAATTTCTAATCTTGACAATAAACTTCATGCGCAAATTGTTGTCTTAGCAGTATTATCAATGGTAATATCTTTTATTGTTTTGCAATTATATGCTTATTTAGCTAAAAGATTATTAAAGAAGCCTTCTTTGTCTAAATTGCTACAACTGGTAAGATCTTTACAGTTAAAAGAGTTGTATCATTTAACTAAAAAATTAGTAAATATAACTTCTATATTCGAGTTGCTACAAAGGTTTATATTTGTAGGTGGAAAAATAATAATTGCATTTTTATGGTTTATCTATTCTACTAGTAGAATTTTTATTCGCTTGTTACTTAATACACTTGAATTTCTTTTCAAAAAATTGTCAGCAATATATCGTATGGTTCCTTTTCTTATAATTGTTTCTTTTATTTTATTCTTTATAGGATTATACGCTGTTTTTTTAGATCAGCAAGTCTTTTTGCAAGATTCTGCCTCAATGACTCTTACTGGTTCACATAAATGGGAGAAAAATGTTTTTAAGAAAGGATATAATATAGCTCTTCGGCCATTAGATGAAATAATCGCATTAGAGGCAGGTGAAAAAATTAATGGTCACTTTTTAGCTAATTATAATTATTTAGGCACGGTTTCTGTAGGTATATTTGACTTCTATCGGGAAAACACAGACAAAATTATTTTTCGTTTAAGAGAAGTTGGTAAAACACAGTGGTATTATGAGGGCAAGCATGATACAACTTTGATGCGTGGCAATATAATATGGCCGTTTGGGTTTCCTCCGATTGCTGATTCGAAAGGAAAACAGTATGAATTTGAAATAGAATCAACTCAAGGCAAAATTGGAAATGCCATTGCGCTTCTTCCAATTGCGCTTCTTCCAATAGAACCATCCTTTTTTACAAAATACCAATATGGCTTTTCAATCTTCATAAATCATCCTGGAGAAATTTTGTCATTCGCTATTGGAAAAATATATCTACCTTTTAGTAAAATTGATAGACCATCATGGGTCTTTTTAATTATTCTGCCTCTATTGCCACTAATACTTTATCTATTGGGATTGGAAAAGATTAAGCGCATAAAATTTGCAATAAAATCAAATAATGGTCAGATATTTAACTTTGAGCTAAAAAAAGAAGGATTTCAGGTAGATGATGATAAAGATTATGTAGAATTATTTTCCAAAATAAGTATTGTATTAATAGCTATTATTGTTGGTTCAAGTTTGATATATAAATTTGCTTTGCGTACAAAGGACTTAGATTGGTTTGTTTTTGAATTTGTAGCAATCCTGACAGCAAGTATGTTTTTGGGTCTGGGAGTACTTTTTAATAAAAATAAAATTTCTTCTAATATGGAAAAAGTGTTGAGATTTTTTATATTAATTACTTTTTGTATATTTCTTGTTGTTGTTTTTACAAATAAGATGTTCGAGTTTAATTTTTTACATTATAGCATGTTTATTTTTCTTCTTATATCCTTTATTCCTATACTTCCGGTTATAGAAAATCATTTGCATAAAAAGAAAAAAGGGGGATATTTTACTGTTATCGGGAAGAATATGGTAGAAATTCTTAATAATCGGTTTTTTTTAGTAAATGTTATAACTGTATTTTTTGTTATCTCATTTTTTTTTGAAACACTATTAAATACACCTGATAGAAGAACATATTTTATTGTATGGATTTTATCATCAGCCTTTTTAAGTTATATTGCTTTTAATTATCAATTTATTTTTCAGTCGAAATTGAGAGAATCTATTCCTTTTTTAAAGATATTTAAAAATTCTGCTTTAACCATTATTTGCGAAATAATCTTAATTCTAATTACTTCCTTTTTTTTATTTCTTTCCATCCACGGCTATATCAAGAATTATCTGTTTTATCTACATTCGATTTTTTTTGTCGGTCCAGCACAAGATATAATACATGGTAAGAGCTTATTATATGATACACCTTCACAGTATGGATATTTATCTATAAACTTTATATCTTTAGTACAACGGTTTATTGGAGGTACAGTCGAGATATTTGATCGTTTTGACACATCTTTATATGTAATCTTTACAATAATTGCAGGGTTTATTTTCTACAAACTTACCAATAAAAGACTATACTCTTATCTGTTAGCTATTATGTATCTAGGTTTTCCTACGTTCTTTTCTGATTATCGTTATTTTATTTATCCTTCAAGTGGACCTTTGCGTTTTGGTTTTGGGATTTTAATTTGTTTTTTTCTGCTATATTTTCCTGGCCGTATTGCATTTTTTATTGGTACAATTCTGTCTACAATTTCGGTTTTTTGGTCTACTGAAACAGGAATTTATGTGATACCAGCTTGGATTTTTACCTGTTTTGTTATTGCCTGGAAAAAACATGGTAAAAGTACGGCTTTTGTAAAAGAGATGTCTTTTAAAATTGGAGCTCTCTTTTTATGTGTTTTTATATTAGGATTTGGTATTTTCTTAAAAGAATATCGTCCGCAGTCGGGATTACCAAATTTTTACAATTATATCCAGTATGCACAACTTTATAAAGAAGGTTACTTTTCAATTCTCACACCATTGTATGGGAATTACTATTTCTATGTTTTTATAATTATTTTAGGTTTGGGAATAGTTTTCCATATGCTCACAAAAAAACTTAATTCGTGGGCTCTTCCGGCTCTGGCGTATATTACTATTTACAATATTGCAATTCACAGCTATTTTGTTTACCGTTCTTGGTATAGCTTAATTATTTCCAACGCGGGATTTTTATTGATTGAGTTAGTATTGATGTATAAAGTCTTATATGATACTGGTAAGTTTAATACAAAAGTATTAAAGATATATTTTGGTGTTCCAGTTATTATCTTTTGTACACTTTTTGTTTTTAAGTCTTATTACAATACTACTTCTCCGATCATGAGTGTTATTCAATATAATTTTTCTTCGCTAACAGAGAAAAGATTACTGACTTCACCGTTTCTACATTCAGTTACTAAGGATTATAACGTAAAAGATAAAGACATTATTTTGCTAAGCGAATTCGATACCTTTTATCTTTCAGAAGCAAAAGTAAAGAATTTTTTGCCGCTTAACCCGGCTGTTATGACATTTCTACTGCCTGATTGGAAAAAGAAATATATTGACCCCAAAATTAACAAGATACCTAATGGAACATTGATGATTTTTGACCCACACTTTCAGGATCCTGATCCAAACGTAGGTAAAAAGCTTACTTTTATAAAAAACGAAATTAAAAAAATGTATGATGTTTCTTTAGTTGGACAAATTGAAGACAAGACAGTAGCACAAATTTATGGCCCTCCAAAGAGGAAGAAGATTGAAATATATAGAGTAAATGCCAAAAAATAAATTTTAATTTTAATCGAAATTGATTTTATTTTTTACGATAAAATTTGGTCTTTGTTTTACTTCGTTATAAATTCTAAGCAGATATTCACTAATAATTCCCAAAGCAAAAAATAATAATCCAAACATAAAAAGCATCACCAAAATAATTGTAGTCAAACCAGGGACAACTCTTCCATAAATAATAAATAGAATAAAGTAATAAATAAAAAGTAAAAAAGAAAAAATTGTTATTATTATTCCTAAAAATGTTACGACTCTTAAAGGTACATACGAGAATGAAAAAATCCCATTAAGGGCAAGATTCAGAACAGGTAGAAAGTAAGCTTTTGATTCCCCGGCAAACCTTTTTTTTCTATCAAACGGAATACCAATTTGGCGAAATCCTGTCCAGGCAATTAAGCCTCTTAAATAAATATTGTGTTCTTGCATAGAATTTATAGTAAGATACACTTTTTTATCAATAAGTCTAAAATCAGCTGCATTTTCAGGAAATATATTGTTTGTTAACTTATTTAAAATTTTATAAAAGATAGCAGAGCAAAAATTTCTCACCATACCGCCAGTTCTTTTCTTAACAATTCCATAAATAATTTCATATCCGTCTTCCCATTTTTTTATAAATTCATCTAAAGTTTCAAGTGGCTCTTGTAGATCTGCCATCATAATAATAAGAGCATCGCCTTTTGCAAAATGAATTCCTGCCACAAGTCCTCCTTCAGCGGTAAAATTCCTTGATAATTGCAGTACTTTTATTCGTTTGTCTTTTTTAGCATGCTGGGTTAATAGCTTGTATGATGTATCATTTGAGCCGTTTTCAACCATAATTACCTCAAAATGATACCTTCTATGTTTATCAATAAAATTAAAGAGCTGTTTTACAAGCTCGTTTATATTCTCTTCTTCATTATAGACAGGAATAACAATTGATAACAGTTTTTTTCCCACAGTTTTTATAGATGTGCTATGTTATAGTATATCGTAAGATATTCTTCGTTGCAATCTTTATAAAGATTGCATATAATACATTTTACGTATTCATCAGTCAGTTAATATTAGAATATATAAGATGAAAAAAAAACCTTTTTTTTCTATCGTCATACCCACGTATATTCGCCAAAATTTTTTAAAAGCTGCTATTGCGATCACATTACAACAAACATTCAAGGATTTTGAAATAATTATTTCTAATAATTGTTCAACCGATAATACACGGGAAGTTGTGAAGGCATTTAAAGACAAAAGAATTCGATATTTTGAAAATAAAAAAAATATCGGTGCTGAACCAAATATAAAGAGAGCTATGTCGTATGCTCGTGGTAAATATATTTTTAGCCTTGGAGATGATGATTTTATTCTGTATGAAGATACTCTTGAAAAAGTAAAAAGATTAATAGATAAAAAACATTATGGATTTATTCGTATTAATTTAATCGAAAGGAAATTTATTGGAAAAGGTTTGCAGAAAAATATCCTTAATGTAGAGCATAACATTGAAATAAAGAAAGATACACAACCTGAAGAAATTATAAATTTCATCAGGACTATTCGAGGTGATCATATTGCTGGTTTGGTAATAAAAAATTACAAAGGTCTCTCATCTGAGTTCTTTACTTTTCCGGAAATTCCATGGATAAAAGTTATCTATAAAAATACTAAAATGTATGGAGCGTTTTATATAGCAGATCTTTATATGATCATAACCTGGTCTCAGGGAGTTATTCTTACACATTATAATCCAAGAAAGGACAACCGTTTTATGTTTGAGGAATATACCGATTTTGTATTTAGTATTATTCCGAAAAAAGATATAAGTGATTATAAGCTAAGATATTTTCAAAAATATATTGTGCAGCAACCAGTAATAAAACTATACTCAAATAATAGAAATTTGATATTATTTAATAAACGACTTTTTCAGCTTGAACCACGATTAAAACAAAATATAAGTTTTTGGCTGTTTTTCTTAACTGCGTTTTTAGTTCCTAAAGCGATTTGGAAACTTGTACGGGTTATACAGCATAAGAAAAGAAATAAACTTGACGAATTAAAAAATAAAGAAAAGATTTTTAAAAAATTTAATTATTTATCTTCAAAATATTACACTACATGAAAACAATAATTCTTTGTGGAGGGCTTGGATACAGACTTAAAGAAGAAACAGAATTTAAGCCAAAGCCGATGGTTAATGTTGGGGATAAACCGATCCTTTGGCATATTATGAAAATTTACGCGCACTTTGGATTTAATGAATTTATTATAGCTTTGGGTTATAAAGGTGATTATGTTAAACAATATTTTTTAAATCAAAAGCATTTAGTGCATGATTTTACCATACATACAAAAAGCGGATTGGCCAGATTGCATAAAGTAAATAATAAAGCTCCGATTGATGACTTCAAAATAACTTTCGTCGATACTGGATTGGAAACACTTCCCGGAGAAAGAATATTAAGATTAAAAGAATATATTCCTGAAAGCAATGAGGATTTTATGGTAACTTATGGAGATGGCGTTTCGGATATTAATATAAAAGAGGTGGTAAAATTCCATAAGCAACACGGGAAGATTGGTACAGTGACAGGTGTTCATCCGAGAAGCAAGTATGGTCTTTTGGCAACAAACGGATCAGGAATAATCGAAAAATTTATTGAGAAACCGGTATTAAATAAAGATTGGGTTAACGGCGGGTTTATGGTATTTAAAAGATCTTTTTTTAAATTTATAAAAAAAGGGGAGATGGAGCATGAAGGATTAAAACGGCTTATCAGAAAAAGAGAGTTAGCCTTGTACACCCATAATGGTTTCTGGCATTCTATGGATACATATCCCGATGTTGACAATTTGAACAGACTTTGGGTGGAACACCCAAAATGGAAAATATGGAAGGATTAAAAGGAAAACAACTTTTCAAACAACAAATCCCAAGTCTTATTTTACTACCCAAAAATTAGGAGAAAAAACAATTATTGTTAAATGCGATGTTTGCGATTTTGAAAATTTTTTTGACATTGTTACCAAATTTGATATTGAATATATATTTCATTTAGCTGCTCAAGCTCTCGTTGACGTTGCGTTTTATAATCCAAAAAGAACGCTTTATTCGAATATTTTAGGAACAATAAATGTTTTAGAAAGCGCGAGACTTTTTCCCAAAGTAAAAGCAGTAATTGTCGCGTCTTCCGATAAAGCATACGGAAAATTGTCTAAAGAAAAGTATGCGGAAACAGACGCGTTACGCGGTGATCATCCATACGAAGTTTCAAAATCTGCGGCAGACCTAATAAGTTATTCATATTTTAAGACATATAACATTCCCGTTGTTACTACCCGTTTTGGAAATATTTATGGAGAAGGGGATTTAAATTTTTCAAGAATTATTCCGGGTATTATGAAAACAGTTATTAATAAAGAGATTTTGGATATTCGCAGCAATGGTAAATATGTCAGAGATTATTTGTATGTGAAAGACGTTGTTAATGGTTACATCTTATTATCTAAAAATATAGAGAAAGTAAAAGGCGAGGCATTTAATTTTGGATCCAGCGATAAATTATCGGTACTTGATGTCTTAAAGTTGTCTGAAAAAGTTCTAAAACAAAATATAAATTATAAAATTTTAAATATAGCTAAAAATGAGATTCCTTATCAATCTCTTGATTATTCTAAAATAAAAAAAATACTTAAATGGCAGCCTAAGTATTTAATTAATTTAACTCTGCCTCAAATATTAAATTGGTATCAAAAAATAATATAATGCGCAAAATACCTTCAATAATGGTTTCTCAACATCCGGATAATGCCAATAAACCATATTGGCATACGGAAGCTTATATAAGTGATCAACACGAAGTAAAAGAATGTTTTTATACTTTTTCAAAATTAGGAGTTTCAGAATACAAATGGGATTGGGAAGGAAAATTTGTTGATGAATCTGTTTTTGAAAGACTTGTTAGCACTTACCCTGCTTTTTTTCAGAAATACCCTTTAGGTAAGAGTAAATTTCTTACTTTTAGACTCCCTGATTTTAGAGTAAAAACCGAATTTAGACTTGGCAGATCATTAATGAGCATTATTAGCGCGTCGGGGTTGGCAAAAGAGCTTGGTCTTTATAGTCCTCCAATGTTTGAAGTAATTTTATCTATGACAGAATCTGCAAAAGAAATGATATCTGTACAGGTAGCATTTAGAGAAATGACAAAATTAAAAAGTCCTCTTTATAATTTAAAGAATTTAACTATTAAGCATCTTGAAATTATTCCTCTTTTTGAAAGCATAAATACAATTATCCGGTCAGATACGATTTTAGATGACTATCTTGAATTGCATAAAAAAAAGTTTGGCAACACGCCCTCCTCTATTCGTCCATATTTGGCCAGATCTGATTCGGCTCTTTCTTCGGGTATCGTTCCATCTGTTCTTGCTATAAAAATTGCATTGTCCCGTTACAAAAAATTTGAAAATGATAAAGGGATTTTTCTTTTTCCAATTATCGGAGCAGGATCGCTGCCCTTTAGGGGAGGTTCCACTCCGTATACGGTTAAAGATTTTATAAAACAATATAGCGGAATTAGGACAATGCTTATACAAAGCGCCTTTCAGTACGATTTTCCCTTTAAAGATGTTGTTTCGGCAATCAGTCAAATAAATGAATTACTGCCAAATAGCAAAGTTAAAAACGTAAAATCCATTGAGGAAAAAGCAATAATTGAAATTATTAAAAAATTTGAAT
>Ga0209542_10003647_pt1 | contig 32666 bp, 35 predicted proteins | sample RifCSPhighO2_01_FD_184028 | JGI IMG/M metagenome (GOLD analysis project Ga0209542, IMG submission 184028) | Soil microbial communities from Rifle, Colorado - Rifle CSP2_plank highO2_0.1 (SPAdes) (version 2) | ecosystem: Environmental > Terrestrial > Deep subsurface > Rock core/Sediment ... | reverse complement strand
CTAAATATTGGTTTTTTCGTTGATTGTGCCGACCGATAGACTCATATCAGAAGATTATATCAAAATTAAATCTTTTTGCCTCTTGTTGACCCCGATTGAATCGGGGTTAACTTTATTTTTTGCGGGAAAGAAGTAAGTATTATAATTTTTGAGGATTAACCCGTATTATTTTATCATCGGTACTTCCGGGATTACCTCTTCTATCCTTATTACTTGTTGTAACATAAAGCATGCCATCCGGACCAACGACTACCTCGCGAAGCCTCCCGTATTTTCCTACTAAGTGCTCTTTAAAATCAACAATCTGACTATTTCGAATAACTGCCTCGTAAAGGGTTTCCCCTTTAAGTCCGGCAAAGAAAAGCGAATTGCCTACAAACGAAGCGCCTGACGGAGCCCATGTTGTGGTAGCGCCGGAGTTTCGTTTTGGAGTTTCCATACCGTTTTTTGTTTGGCTTCCTTGAATTACCTCCCAACCATAATTCCCTCCGCTTTGTATAAGATTAACTTCATCATACCCCGTAGGATTAGTTCTTCCATGCTCTGTTTCCCAAAGCTGTCCGCTACTATTCCATGCAATTCCTTGAGGATTGCGGTGTCCGTAGGAATAGACAAGATTATTAAATGGGTTTCCCGGAACTGCTTTTCCCTCATCTGTTACTCGTAAAATCTTTCCGGCAAGTGAATTGGTATCCTGAGCTTGGGATGAGTTTCTTGCATCGCCTGTAGTTATATATAAATAACCATCGGGTCCAAATTTTATTCTCCCTCCATTGTGGTATATTGCCCCTGGAATTTTATCAACAATTATCTTTTCATTTATAAGCTTGTCATTTTCAAACTTCATTCTGACAACCCTATTTAACGTTTGGCCTGCCCCACTTTTGTAAGTGTAATAAAGATATACGAAGTGGTTTTGACTAAAATTTGGATGAACTACTATTCCCAGTAATCCGCCTTCGCCATCTGATTCTACATGTACATTGATTGTTGCAGCAAAAATTTGTTCTAATGTCCCATTCGTATCAATAATCCTAACGCGGCCCGGACGCTCTGTTACAAGCATTCTGTTATCGGGTAAAAACGCAATTGCCCAGGGAACTTCCAGATTCTGAGTAATAATTGTAGTTACAGGTATATCCTTTTGTGCTTGAGTGCTAGTAGTACTTGGAGCTCGAGTTGGAACAACAGTTTGTGTGATTTGTAATGCTTTTTGTTTGGATTGTTGGATTAAGAAAAGACTACCTGTTCCAAAAACAATAATTAATACGGTGATAAGAATTTTCCTTTTCCCAAATTTTTTATTGTTCCTTTCCGAAACATCGTTTAAAGAGGCATTTAGCTTTACATTCATGTATTGAACTTACTCCCCTTTTTGCCTCCTGTCAACCCCGATTCAATCGGGGTCAACTTTAAGGTATCTATCGAAAAATTCTACTGATCTTTGACTGGCTATACCAAAATTTGAAGCCATATTATGATCATCACCAGGATATGTATATAACTCGACTGTTTTTCCGGCCTCCTGCATTTGTTTTTCCAAAGTTTGTGAAAATCCTACAGGAACTGAAGTATCACTAGTTCCATGATGAAGCTGAATTGGCCCTGAAATATCTTTTAGGAATGAATTAGCAGAAAGACTGTTCCAAAATGTTGGATTCTGGGAAGGTTCTCCAAACTGTGCTGATAAAGTTTGTCTCCAGCTTCTTCCTCTAGTTGACGGAGTTGCAGAAAGAATATTTCTTCTTCTCCATCTTTCAAAAAGATCCTGATATGAAACTACAACTCCGGCCCAGATAACGCCTGCTTTTATATCTTCGCTTACAACCATTGCGCGCAGTGTAATAAATCCTCCCATTGAATGTCCCCACATGCCAATTTTTTGAGTATTAACTCCCGGATATTTTTTCAGGGAAGACAGCGCATTTAAAACATCAAAGGTATAACCATTTGAACCATATGCCCCGGTTGGAGAACCTTCTGAATCTCCATGTCCTCTGTAATCAGGACGAAGAAGTATGTATCCATTTCTTGAGAATACATCTGTATACGCAATATATCTTTCAGTTGTTCTATATTGAGCTGGAGGAATATATCCATGGTTAAAAACAATTGCAGGGAGTCCCTTTTCCGGCGGCGTACCATTTGGTACAGTGAGCAAGGCAAAAATTTTAAGACCCTCTGAAAGATATGAAACAATATATCGCTGATAGTTACTACCTGGTGCAAGAGTTTCTTCAATTACCAAATCGCTACCCGGATAATTTCCTTTTCTTAAAGACTCTATCGAAAGATTAAAGGGCTCTGCTTCTCCTTCTCCGCCCATATTATTGGCAAAATCTGTTTGGTAAGGAATATTTAATTTTGGAATTTCTTTATATTTGGAGTATGCGAAAACTGAGGAGATTAATATAAAAATTATAACTAAAAATATTGCTCTACTTTTTAACAAAGGAGGTAGTGACATTATTTATTGAGAGAAGGAAGAAACGTCTTGGTCGTTTTGACCAAGATCTGTACCGACTGTATCCGGATTCGCTTTGTCTAATTCTCCAAGAGTATTTACGACATCCTGTTGATTTGTAATAGGCGTTTGTGATGCCATCCCTTCTTGATCGCTTGGTGTGGGTGTTATAATTTGCTGTGCCTGTGGCGTTGGAACAACGGGCTTATTGGATTTATTCAGTGTTTTTGAAAATACTATTAAAATAAGTGTTAAAACAACCAATAAAACTGCTCCTATAATTAAAAACATTAATTTATTATCTTTTTTCGCAGGCGGGCTGCCATCTGATTTCTTCTCACTTGTTTTACCTAAATTCCCTGCAGGAGGATCAGCCGGCGGCATAGAAGCAGCCGGGACTCCGATGGGACGATTCCCAGGAACTTGATTTGCGCCTTGATCGGTTCCAATCGGAGCACTTGTTTGCGTATTATTAATTTGATTATTTTCTTGATTATCCATATTATTTTACCTCTACACAGTCGGCACAGCTGTTGGCTCTATGCTTGGCTGAACCGCTGAGCCGGTAGCATCCTCTTCTCCAGCTCCTCTTATTGAGGCAACTGCAACAATTAAATTTCTTACAGATGTTTTATAAGCCTTAAGTCCTGCAATAACTGCGTGCATATCTGTTTTAAATTGATCCAATTGCCCTTTAGGATTATCTCCATCGCATTTAAAATTTGCTACATCTGTCTGAACGGCTGCCAAAAGAGGGGTTAGGCCGTTTTTATTTGTCTGTATATCCAGAACTAAAGAATCGTAATTGGGCAATGTCTTGCCCTGAGGAACTAATCTTGTCAAATAATAGTTTTTTATTCTTGTTGCTATTGAATCAAACACTTCTGCCATACGATTTGCGTGGCGGATCATTTGATTTGAACGATTAACTATATGTTTTTCGCGAAGCCTACATATACGTAGTTTGGCTTCTTCAAGACGAGCCTTGCCAAACGGAAAAACGCCGGAAGGTTTACGAGATAAGCCTGGCGAAGTGTTTTGGTTTTGCTCGGAATTACTTACCTGATCTAATTTTTCTACTGCTGATACTTGAGAAGAAAAAACTACTAATAAAACTGAAAGAATTATCAAAGATATTGCAAAAAAATGTGAACTTAAAACTTTCTTCATCTTTTTAAAGAATACAAGACATAAAAGCATCTTGTCAAGCAACCCTTTCCAAAAAGGCTATTTAATTCTTTTAACGCTCGTTGTTCCGTTTTTTTTACCTGCCTTGCCCAAAGGCAGGTCTTCTATATCGTATCCTAATTTTTTAATTTTGTGCCTTATCTGATCTGCCAAGTGATATCTTTTTTTCTGTCTAAGCTCATCTCTTTTTTCAACCAGTTTTTGAATATTTTCCGGAATTTTTTCTTCTGTCTCTTTTATGTAATCTTTTGCATTTTCCAAATCAAGTCCCAAAATTTTATCGAATTTAAAAAGACTTTCTGCTTTCGCGCTATTTGGATAGTCTGATCTAATAAGTTCCCAAACTATGCCCAACGCCTTTGGAATGTTTAAATCGTCATTTATAGCCTCTAAAAAATTTTCTTCGTATTCTGCACAGCCTACTTTTGGATTTTCGTAGTCTTTTACAATTTCTCTTAAGTGATTTAATGCAGTTTGTGCCGCTTCCAAAGCCTTAAAAGTAAAATTCATTTTTGATTTATAGTGAATAGTCAAAGTCAAATACCGAAAAGACAGCGGATCAAATTTCTGCCTGCCGGCAGGCACGGTTTTCTTTTCAATATCGGAAATTGTAAAAACATTTCCTTTTGATCTAGACATTTTTTCTTTATCAACCAGAAGATAACCGCCATGAACCCAGTAGTTTGTAAATTTTTGACCTGTTGCCGCCTCGCTTTGTGCAATTTCATCCTCGTGATGCGGAAAAACAAGATCCTCACCGCCCGTATGAATATCAAGGGTATCTCCCAAATATTTAATGCTCATAGCAGAACATTCTATGTGCCAACCCGGAAATCCCTCTCCCCAAGGACTATTCCACGAAACGAGCCTGTCTTTTTCTGCCTTTTTCCACAGCGAAAAATCTATACTGTCTTTTTTATCTGTCTCAAGAGAAACTCGAACTGCCTTTAACAGATTGTCCATTTTCGAAAGCGTGTTGCCCGAGAGTTTCCCATAATTCTTAAATTTCTTAACATCAAAATAAACAGTGCCATCAACCCGATATGCAAAGCCCTTTTCAAGAAGGACTTTTATAATCTCCGTCATCTCCTTAATATTTTCGCTGGCCTTTGGATAGACAGTTGCGGGTAGAATATTTAATTTTTTTTCATCCTCAAGATAAATTTTTGTAAAGTGCCCTGCTATTTCCTGAGGAGTTTTTCCTTCCCTAATGGCCTCTTCGATAATCGGATCTATTTGCTCGACTTGTAGTGAGCCTGCCGAACCATGATCGGTATCGATATTTCGCATATGTCCCACATCGGTAATGTTTTTAATATGAACTACTCTATACCCGTTGTACATTAAAACACGTCTTAGTATGTCGGCTCCGATATATGTTCTAAAATTTCCGATATGAACTTCCCTATAAACCGTAGGACCGCAGGTATAGATACCGACTTTCCCGGAATCAATCGGGGCAAACTTTTCAATTTTGCGTGTTAGTGTGTTATAAATTTTGAGCATAATAAAAATTAAATCTCAATTTCAAATCATCAAATTCTAAATAAATTATAATTTAATAAATTCAAAATACAAAAAGGTTAGAATTTTGAGAATTTGAATTTAGATATTATTTGGAATTTGTAATTTTGGATTTGGAACTTATCCTCTTTGGAGCTTAACACAGCCGAGGCTCAATGTAAATAATACTAATATGACAGTTCAGAAGAATCTTCTACTGTTCCTATCGAAGCTTCTATGCCATCGGCAATTTCAGTAAGTAAGTCATATCGATCTTCGACGCCAAGATTTTGGACAGCTCTTATAAATTTCCTTACCTTATTAAGTTCTTCTGGGTGAATGCCCAGGGCCCATCCTTTTTCTGATATTATAAGATTCCCCGGTGGACCAACAAGAGCATACAGCTCAGGATGACTGCTTTTAGCATGAAATACAAGCCTTAGCCCATGAATATTCGGCTCTCTGTATTTAAAAGTTCGCCAATTAATGTCCCAGCTTATAGATAAATCTAAATTAATCCCTTTTCTTGGACCTATATTTAGGTAAGTTATTTTAGACACATCTGAAATATCATGTCCTGCGATTTCAATAATCCTCTTTGTCTGCGGAGGAATTTGATCATTATCGACTATGTGAAATCCTTCTATTGTCCTATTTCCGTTATGTAAAAGCGTGGGAAGAGATCTTAGACGAGCGCCTATCTGCATCCACTCGCTAGATCTTGCTCTATTCTCTGGAATCTGTGTCATAGTTCTGGAGTATTATAATATAACCCACTCTGGCTATAAAGAGCTAATAACTTTCAGAGAAGAATTATTCATTAAGGGGAAGGAATTGAAATTTTGTTTGAGAAGATTTTTGATTCCATTTGCCTTTTCGAAGCTAAATGCATTTATCCTTATTTTTGCGGTTGAAACATTAGAGCGTTAAGTTTTTATGACCGAGCGCAACAGGGGGATTCCTTGTTTATCAAGGAGGGGGTGAAATCCCCCGTTAAGCGAGGGAATAAAAATAGCCCGGTTTCACTCGCAAAGAGTTTTGGTTCTTTTGCGGAAAAAGAACAAGAGAAAAGTTTATCCGCTGGCGCCTGGAAATTTTTCTACTCTCTGCTGAGTCCTCTGAACAAGCGGCGGCGGTTCTTTCTTCTTTTTTTCCGCAAGTTCGATCATTTCTTCTTGCTTTTCTTTTTCGACTTTCTCAGCCGGCCTTTCCTCTTCCTCAGGTTTGGGCGGATTTATTAAAGGATCGTAATAAACTTCTCTATGAAGCTCCTGTCTTAGCTCTTCAAGCTTTTTTTTCTTTTCTAAACCCTGCGGAGTATTGTCTTCCGTCTCTTGAGGATTATGATTTGTTGATTTATCCGATGATTGGTCTGTATTTTGACTGCTCTCTTCATATAACGCTTTAACAATATCTTGCGTATCCTTACTTTGGCCTGTTATCTGGGAGGCCGCCGCTTTTGCAGTATCGGAGACTGCTCCGGCTGTAGCTTTTGCGGATTTTTTTGCCATAGAAACTCCCGTCTCCAAAGCCTCTTCTGCGTTTAAAATCCCTCCGCTTTTACTCATAAATCTGTCTTCCTTCCATTGCCCTTTGAAGTGTTATTTCATCTGCATATTCAATATCTGCTCCAACCGGCAATCCCCTGCCAATTCTAGTAATGCTCAAGCTTTTAAATTTTGAGTTTTGAGTTTTGAGTTCCCTCATTCTCTTGGCGACGTACATTGCTGTTGCTTCTCCCTCCATTGTAGGATTTGTCGCCAAAATTATTTCTTTAATCTCCCCTTTTTCAAATCCATTTGATGAACTCTTGAGCCTCTCCAAAAGTTGTTTTATATAAATTTCATCCGGTCCGATATTGTTTAACGGATCAATTCTTCCGTGAAGAACGTGATAGGCTCCATTGTATTTGCCGCTTTTTTCCAAAGACAAAACATCTAAAGGGCTCTCAACCACACAAATTGTTGAGCTGTCTCTTTTTTCATCTGAGCAAATATAACATGGATCGGACTCTCCAACTATAAAACAGGTTGAACATAGAACTGTATCTTTTTTTAGATTTTGGACTGAGGAAGAAAACTTATCTAATTCACCCTGAGGGACATGTAAAAGATAAAAAGTTAATCTTTGAGCGGTCTTAGGGCCGATCCCCGGCAGTCTCTCGAAAGATTCAATTAAATTCTGTATTGCCTTTGGTACTTTCATAGAATTTCTAATTATTCTAATTTCTAATTGATCTAATCAAATTCCAATTACCAATTTTTAGAAATTAGGTCAATTAGAGCAATTAGGTTAATTTCTCAGCCCGTTTGCTATTAGATTGGCTACCGACAAAATTTCAAGCTTAGCAAAACGCCCCTTTTCCGAAATATCAATCGTGTCTGTTACGAAAATTTTTGATGCTCTTGAGTTTTGTAAAATATTCTTTGCGTCGTTTGAAAAAACAGGATGAGTTGCAAAAATAAGATTTTCTTCTATTCCATTTTTAATTAGAAGATCTACTGCTGAAACGATTGTTCTTCCTGTTGAAATCATATCATCAACAATAATAGCTCTTTTCACTCCTTTTTTCCACTCAGGACTCTCTGTATCAAAACTGCTTGAGGAGATATTTCCCGTCTTAAGATCTCTGTCTTTGACAATCGAAACAAAAGGCATATTTGAAAGTAGTTCCGATAAGATTTTTATTCTTCTTATTCCTCCCATATCCGGTGAGACTAAAATAGTATCGCTCGGGCGCGGGGAGCCCCGCCCTGGCGGGGCGACCTCGGCGCCTTGCCCAATGATTTCCTTTATTTTTTCTGCAAAAAGGGGGAGTGCGGACAAATGGACAATGGGAATTTTGAAAAGCTCGGGTATTTTAATCGAATGAAGATCAAAGGTTATTAACTTATCCATTCCCACAGACTCTAAGGTTTCTATAATAACCTCCAAAGACACTGCCTCGCCGTCTCGAAAGACATGATCCTGTCTTTGATACCCAAGATACGGAACAACTGCCACAACCGATTTTGCTCCGCTTCGCTTAAGCGCATCTACAATAAAAAATAGCTCCATATAGGCAGTATCCGGATTGGGAGAAGTTGACTGAATAACAACAGTATCCTGCCCTACTACTCTATCTATAGCTCGAATTCTTCTTTCTCCATCTGGAAAAATAAAAATTTCAAGCGGAGATAAGCTTGTATTTAACTGCTTGGCAATTTTCTCTACCAGAGGCTTATTGGAGGAGCCTGAAAAAACCTTCATCACCTAATTGTACTATGAACCCCTACTTTTTTCTAGGTCTCCCCGTCCCTCTTATTTGATGCTCTGCTTCTTTTAATCTATTCAAAACAGTCTGATTTGATATGCCCAATGGTTTTGCTATCTCTGTTGCGCTCATTCCTTCGACAAAATACTGCCTAACCAATCGATCAATATCGATTTCTATTTTTCTTCTTCCTCTTCTTCTTCTTAGTGTACCGGCTGAATTTAATCTGTTCTTTACTGTATTAATGTTGCAAGCTAATAAATCTGCTATTTCTTTGTACGTTTTTCCCCCTTCGTATAAACTAACCACTTCAGCCACGGAGATGTCCGTACGAGGATTATTACTAATTAAAGGAGGCTTGCCTTCTTTTATTCTTCCGAGGTTTCTTAAAGCCTTATTCTCCGCTTGTCTTACTGCCTCTCTTGTTATATTTCCCATACCAGCTCCTACTTGTTTAAGAGTTTTTAATTCGCCAAATCTTTCTATTAAAGTTTTCTTTTGTCTTACGGGAAGACGCTCCATCCAGCCCATTTCGACAGCCTCTCTTACCAATTCCGTATCCTTATCTTTTAAGGCTGGGATCCCTTTTATACGTCTTCCTCTTTTTTGCGTTGATTCACTTATTCCCTCCACGGGAGGACCTTCAATTCTTCTCATAAATTTATCTTATAGTATAACTTGGGTTAGTTCTGAAGTCAAGACCAAATTAGAGTTTTATTGGCCGCCGCCCAAAAGACCCTGCAGTCCCCCGCCCATTTGGGATAATTTTTTTGCCGCAACTTCCTGGGATTTTTTAATTGCCTCATTTACTGCATCTTTGATATCGTTATCGGACCTGTCGTTTGTATTTAGCTCTTTAATTTTTTGATCTCCTGTTATTACAATATCAACGCCGTTTTTTGAAACGCTAACTTCTTCTCCTTGTAATTCCCTTTGAATTTGCATGGCCTGATCTCTCATTTTTTTAATATCCCCAAGCTGTTTAAACGGATTCATAAAATATCACCCCCTTTAGAAACTCTTAACGAGCCGTGCGAGTTCTAGAGTTTCTTAAGCCCGCCTAAAAGTGCTCTGTGAGCCGTGTATGAATAATACCTGCCTGCCGGCAGGCAGGCTGAAAAGGCGAATGCTAAATTTAGATGGGCCTAATTCTTTAATATCATTGAAATTATAACTTTCCTTCCGGTAATTTCTTCTAAAGCATCTTCAATTATTTTTCGACTTTTCCCATCTTCAAGTTTTTCTTTATGAAATTTAAATTTTGCCTCAATTGCAAATTTTTTTCCATCATAACTTTTTAAACTACAGCCGCGCAATACTCCGGCAATTGAATGGTTTTGGGTTTTAACTTTATCAATAAGTTGAGCAAGAATATCCTGGCGCGGGGAGATTACAAAATTTTCGCTGTTCGCATTTGCGCCGCCAGCTTTTTGATTCGAGGATGAAATCTTACTCGCGCTGCGACCACGAAAATTTTTGTGAGCGACCTCAGCGCCTCTGCTTGGAATAATAGACGCTGTCCCATTTCGATCCTGCATACTCCACTCTATGATTACGATCTCAAGAGGCAGCTGTGGTAAAACAGAATATTTAAGCTTCCCATAAGCTTTTGTTAGCGAATCCATTAGCGTCTTAATGTCCTCAATGTTTAGATCTATATCGGATTTTTCTTTTGAAACACCAACTTTTATAAGTAGGAGCTCGTGAAGTTTGAGTACAAGTCTTTCCATAAAGTATTTTATATCGGTTCCCCCCTCCGTAAGTTTTCCCACCAAAGATATTGCTTCTTTTGCATTTTTCCCGCAAAGGAATTCAATCATTTTATCTATTTGATTATCTATATTGGTTACCTTATACACTCTCTCAACCATATCTTTTGTAATTTTTTTATTTCCTGCTTCCTGTGCAATTTCCTCCAAAATCTTTACTCCGTCTCTAAAACTTCCATCGGAAAATTCCGAAATTTTAAAAAGCGCCTCTTTATCTATAGAAATTTTTTCTCTTTTTGCAATCCGCAAAAACGATCGGATAAGCTCATCCGCCGTTGCCTTTTTAAAAGATATCTGAAAACAGCGGGATGCGATTGTCTGGGGCACTTTATGAGGCTCAGTTGTACAAAGTATAAAGACTACATGAGAAGGAGGCTCTTCCAGAGTCTTTAACAACGCATTAAAGGCTTCTGTTGTTAGCATATGAACCTCATCGATAATATAGACTTTCCGAAAAGCCTTGGCTGGAGAAAGTTTAATTTTTTCCCGAAGATCTCTTATCTCGTCTATTCCTCTGTTTGATGCGCCGTCAATTTCTAAAATATCTATATTTGTTCCGTTTGTTATGGAAATACACTCCGAGCATTTATTGCAGGGCTCTAAGGCTCCTCTTAGCCTCGATTTTATCGGGGTCAATTTTTTTCCTTTTGAGTAATCATTGATTTTTTCGCAGTTAATTGCTTTTGCAACAATTCGGGCAGCGGAAGTCTTGCCAAGACCTTTGGGACCGGTAAAAAGGAGTGCATGAAAAGAAGAAGGTCTTAAAAGGATAGACGTGAGTTTCTCCCTGACTTCTCTACTATCCAATTCTTCTATTGTTTGAGGTCTGTACTTGCGGTAAAAAACCATAAACTCCTTTCAGTCGTAATCAACCAATAATACCAATACTACCAATACTACCAATAAATACCAATAATCCAATATTTTAGTTAGAAATTTGTTGATTAGTTGATTTGTTAATTGGTATTATTCATGGTTTATCCCGAGTAAGTGCATTATTCCGTGTTCTGCAAGCTGTTCAATTTTCTCATCTACCAAAACATCCTCGGCCGCTGCTTCTCTTATAACTTGCGGGTAGGATATAACAATATCGCCTAGAAAAAGAACATCTGAGGGATTTTTGACCAGCTCCCCCTCGGATTGGGAAAACGAAAGAACATTTCTCGTTTTATCTTCTCCCTTATACTTACGGCTAAGCTCTCGCATTTTTCGGTCCCCTACAATTGCAATAGAAACCTCAGCCTTTCCAGCAACTCCCTGTTTTTTCAACAGATTGTTTACCAAATTCCTAATACGCTTTCTGTTAACCTTGTACCTGCTTTCCACAAAAATTGAAACTTGAACTTCTTCCATATTAAATCCATGTTTTTTTCATTCGCCTTGCTTCTTCTTGCTTTTGTTTTTTGGCAAGCGAAGGCTTTAGATAAAATTCTCTTCTTTTCGCCTCTTGAATTATCCCTCCGGCAATTACTTTTCTTGAAAATTTTCGAATTAATGCCTCATCACTTTCTCCCGGCATTTTTTTAACAACCACCATAAAAAACACCCCCTTCTAAAATAAATTTCCATTTTCGAATTTGCCATTTATTATTTATTTGATTGCTGAGAAACAAAATTTTCGCTGTTCGCATTTCGAGCTCATTGGTAAAAATTTAGAATAATGCGAGCTGCGGAACGAGAAAATTTTCGTGCCGAGGCAATCTACTTCCTATTTTACTCCATTGAAACCTTTTTTCCAAGAGGACCGATTAGATGAAAATGGAGATGATCTATAATTTGCGCTCCTCCGCCGTTTATAACAATCCTGTATCCCTTATCTTCCAGTTTTTGATCTTTTACTATTTTTTGAATAACGTCTTTTATTTTTTTCAATCCGGATGAGTTTTTAAAATCCATAAAATCTTTTATATGTTTTTTTGGCATAATTAAAATATGGACTTTGGCAACTGGATTTATGTCGGGAAACGCCATAACGAACTTATCCTCATAGAAAAATTCTGTAGGAATTTCGTGCTTTGCAATTTTACAAAAAATACAACCAGACATAAGTTAAAAGGCAAAAGTCAAAATGCAAAATTGAAATTTAAAATTCAAAACTTTTTACTTTTAACTTTAACTTTTGACCTTTGACTTTTGAGTTCTAAATTTCCTTTAGGACTTTTATTATATAATCTAATGATAGTTTCGTCGGCCTCATTTTTGGATTTTTTACCGAACCGTTTAACAGCATTTTTTTTCCTACATGAAGAAACCAAGTTGCATCCGGATCTATTTTTTTTAATTTTTCATAAACCAAAGTTAAATCTATATCTCCATTTTCCATTTTCAATTTTCCATTTTCAATTTGTGATGGCTTCGCCTTCACGCGCACATACCCCTTTCTTGGATCCTTGCGGATAACGATTACGTACCCCATCTTTTGAGAAAGTTTTATAACTGTATCATTAATTGTTTCAAATCCTATTCCGCGGCCAAATCGCGTTTTAAATTTTTTTCCTTTTTCCTCAATTTCCCGCTCTGCCCAGATTCTGTTTTCAAACTCGTGCAAAACTGCATCAAGACATTGCATTACAAAATCTACATAATATCCGTCCTGATCAGGCTTTTGAACTTTAAGCCCATCTAAAATACCAATCAGGGAAAACTCGTGGTAATCCGAAGTTGCGTCTTTCCAAAAAACTTCTTTAAAATGGTCAATATCAACCACAACTCTCACCATTCGGTCTAAAGCTTGAGCTTTTTCCCTGTTGATTGTTGAATGTTTATTGTTGAATGTTCGTTTGACGTAATCAAGCGTCAGGCTTGCCGCGCAGACATTTGTATCTGCAGTTTGATGGTGATCCAACGGCCCAAGCCCCGTATCCGCATGAATAACTTCATCTTCCCCAATCTTTTCTATTGGATCTTCTGAATTCTGAATTCTGAATTCTGAATTCTGAATTTTTTCTCCCGCCGGAACGAATCTAACAACCGCATCTTCCCACCCCGGCAAAAATCTTTTTATAAGCCAGGCAGAAGTAATTGCATCAAGATCAGGAGAACTATGAATAACTATAATTCTCATAGAATAATTTTGAGTTTTGAATTTTGCCTTTTGAGCTTTGACTTTAATACAAGTATACATTTTTTTGCCGCATAAAAAAAGCTCTCAGCACTTATAATGCCAGACCTTCAATAACAAAAATATTCCGCTAATTTGACCTACCACAGGTATACTGGTATACTAGTAATTGACAACCTTGTCTTAGTCTACAATAATGTAATTAATGGAGAATCAAAATCCAACACCTAACCCAGCTCCACCGACTGAAAATATTCCTACCCAAAATCCGCCGGTTCAAGAAACTCCTTCTTCTCAAGTTTATACTTCTCCTCAACCCGTTTCTCCTCCACCTTTTCCTAAATCTTTTCTATCAAACAAAATAATACTACTGATTGTAATTCTATTAATGCTTTTAGGTATTGGCGGAACATATCTTGCCCTAAATTCCAAATCCAAACCCCAACCCGTTGTCTCAAAACCAACCCCAACCTCTGCTCCCACCCCCTTGCCCACCGAAGCTTCAGCGAAGGCGGGAACCCCCGATCCCACCGCAAACTGGAAAACATATACAAATGCCGCATATAAGTATTCTGTCAGGTATCCTGCAACAATGACTCTATCGGTAAATAATGCTGACAATTCTGTTCTCTTTAAAACTCAAAGTGGAGATGGTGTCAACATTAATGTTAGTGATTTACGAACAATACCTAGCCTAAGACAAGACATAAACACCTTATTAAGTTCACCAATTGGTTACGAGGTTAAAGAGGGGAAAACAATAATTAGAACCGTCAAAAAACTGAATCAATTTGATTTAGGAGGAGAACAAGCAATTAAAGTATCCATTACAGAGAAAGATGATGTAGTTACCGTTTACGCAACTGCTGTTTTTCTTATCAAAGATAATTTTAGTTATAGCATTAATACAGTACCTACAACAGATGCGAGTAGAAAAGAAGAATTACTGAAAACATTAGACCAAATCCTCTCCACCTTCAGATTCGACTAGCGCTCACTGTAAACAAATTCACCCAATAATATTTTTCTTAATCGGGCTTGCCCGCCGAAGCCTTGGCGAAGGTGGGGTTGACAAAATAAAAATAATAAATCATTATATATCTACTGCCTATGGAAAATCAAACACAAAATTTGGATCCAAAACTTAAAGAAGCCTATGATCGAATAATGAGAACCGGAGCTCCTCAACCTGTTGTTTCAAATACGCCTCAACCATCTGCTAATACCGCAAAGCCTCAAGCTCAAGTAGTTACGGCTAAAAACAGAAAGGGTCTTTCTCCGATACTTCTTGCGATTGTAATTATTTTGTTTTTTATAATTTATACGGTTATCTGGACAATGGTTTTTAAATTAAAGATTCCCTTTTTACCCTTTTAACCGCCTCTCGCCCCCCCCTTCGCCGCGATTAATTGTATATTGCATTTTAACTGTGGATTATACAAAATAAGCAATATCAATGTAATCCGCAAAAATTGACATCAATAGAAACTTATAGTAAAATAGCGTTTTTATATATAATCAAAGTAGTTGTAAATTAAATAGGAGAAATACCCATTATGCCAAACCCTGAAAGTCGCACAGGGCCAACTTTAACAAGAAGAGGTAGGCGTATGCTCCAATTTGGCACAGGACACGCCGCGCCTGGTTTACGAGAACAAGTCATAGGTTTAAGAGGAGGATATCGTCTAACAGAGTATGAAGGTCGAAATCCTAATCTACCTCAGACAATAGTTAGAACCGCTTATAAAGGCGGTGACTCCTACATAAGATATCTCAACTCAATTGATATCGAATTGTCCAGAGTCGATAAATGGGAGAAAAGGGGTAAGAAAGGCGGTTTCAATGTTGTATACAAGGAGCATCCCTCCCTACCCCGAGACTATTTAACAAAAAAATACGGCCCATTGTCTCTAGATGATTTAACAAGACTCCCTAACCAACTCTCAAGAGAAGATCTTCGGGACATATTTACATTTTGGAGTTCGTTGGGGTTGAAATCATATTTTAATAGGACAGACCGCTCAAAAGTCAGTGCATTGTATAATCTGGTGGGAAATTTTGTAACAGGAACAGATAATGGCTCAAAACCAAACTGGCGCATCCAAAGAATCCGCGCAAGCCTTTTGGCACCTTTGAGACTCTACAGAGAGCATTTATTAAACTTTTCATCTGATGAAGACATTGATCTTCTGGTTAAATCATTCCCCGATCACATTGATACGCTTGCCGCAATTTATAGTTTCGAAACTAGTGGGCTCTCACTTTCCAACATTCAAAAATTACTCATACAAAGAAGGCAACAATTGGCAAAGGCTGGTAAAGTTCCTCTTTATAAAAAATTACTTAATAGAACAATGGGTAGTCTTACAAGCCGAGCAATTGCAGACATTAAGAAGTATAAACCTCTTAATACTCCTTGGGTTTATTTATTCTATGAACCGGAACTCGACAGACCTGTGGAAGAGACTCTCGAGTCTAACTATGATCTTGTAAATTCGGCCAAAGATGGATTGAGAGAAGATTACGGAAAAACACAACAGTTAATTGACAACTGGCACCAGTACCACGCAAGAATAGCTACTCTGCTCACCACCGATCCTATTGATATTACAATAGATGAGCACCCTTATATTTCCAACATTAGGTTAATGGCAAGAACCAAAGAATCTACGCATTTTGTTCTTTTTTTCAAAACTTCTGGTCTTTATCTCACGCTCGACATTGATTCAAAAGGCAGACTTTTTGGTCTTCCTCCAAACCTTGCCGTAAGATTCCCTCACGCCGACTTCGCAATTTTTGAAGACGTTCTATCGACTTTAATACCAAAACTGGAAAAAATTTTTCCAGACACTGCTGAAACAATAAGAAGAAAAAAAGAAAGAAAGCCTGAACAGATTTTTCCTCTGGAAACCCAACCTTCTTTTCCGATTACTGAAATAAAACATGGAGCCGCAACTACACCTTCAAAGCCGCCCAAAAGAAAAACTCTCCCAAGAGAAAGCTACATTGAAGAATCTCAATTTTCTCCTGAACTGGAATCAGAAGTCTTGCAAGTACACCCAACAAGAATAGTAGAATATTCTGAAGATTTAGTTAGACAATTTGCAGGTAAAAGAACACACCCGAGATACATTACCCAGTTAATGAACGCTATACGTCGTTTTGAATTTGACATAGGTGATATTGAGCAAATGCATAGAAGGGAACGTGGTGAATTTGGAGCTAGAGTGATAAGACTCAAATCAAAAAAATTTAGAATAATACTAGAACATCAAGGAAATAGCGTTTACAAAATTACTGGAATTGGCGACAGAAGACATGTATATGACTAACTAAGACAATAACTCAACAACCTTTTCAAAACTAACTTCTCTTGTTTCTTTTTGATCTCTTTCCTTCCATTCTACCTTCTCTTTCCCGACTCTTTTAGAAACAACAAGACGCACAGGAATACCAATTAAATCGGCGTCTGCAAATTTTTGTCCTACCGAGACATCTTCTCTTTCATCATAAAGAACATCGACTCCGGCTTCTATTAATTTTTGATAAATCTTATCTCCATTGTTGATTGTTGATTGTTGATTGCTGATTGTTATGAGGTGAGCCGCGTACGGCGAAACCGAGGATGGCCAAACAATTCCCTTTTTATCATTATGAACTTCTGCAATTGCGCCCATAACCCTTGATATTCCTATCCCATAACAACCCATAACCACGTATTTTTCGGCTCCATTTTTATCTTTGAAGGTAAGCCCAAATGCTTTGGAAAATTTGTCTTTTAGGGGGAAGATATTCCCCGCCTCAATTGTCTTGACGCGTTTAAGCGGCCCATGACCCAAATCACACTCCTTGCCCTCCTTAACTTTGGTTATTTCAGAATTTTCCGAAAAGTGAAAGCCCGGCTTGCCCGCCGAAGTCTTGACGGAGGCGGGACAATATATAATTTCGTCCTCTCCATTCTCGCAGACAACCTGAAATTCATGAGAAAATTTAGAAAATGTTCCGCCGGATGCAACGGTTTCGATAACCAGAAGTCCTAACCTTGAAAAAGTTTTTTTGTAAACTTTTTTCATTACCTCATAATATTTCATCAAATCCTCTTCGTTCTCATGAAACGAATATAAATCTTTCATAAGAAATTCTCTTCCCCTAAGTAAGCCTGCCTTAGCTCTTGGTTCATCTCGAAATTTATTTTGAATTTGATAAAGTTTAAGTGGTAAATCTCTATATGAATTAACAAAGTTTTTCACTAAGGGGACTAAAACTTCTTCATGCGTTGGGCCCAATGCATATTCAAAATCATATCTGCTTTTAACCTTAAAGAGCGCATCAAAAGAGTCCCATCGTTTGGTTTTTTCCCAACTTTCTTTTCTTTGAAGAGAAACCAGTAGTAGCTCCTGAGCCCCGGAATCATTCATTTCTTCTCTTATAATATTTGAGATTTTAGTCAAAACCTTAAGCCCTAGAGGCAAAAAATTATAAACTCCCGAAACTTCTTTCCTTATAAATCCTCCGCGGATTAACAATTTTGCATTAATCGAGGTTTCATCTTTTGGAACCTCTTTGATAGTTTTTCCGAATAATTTCGAGTATTTCATAACCTGTCCTGAGTTAATCGAAGGATAACTTGAGTATAGCATATTTATTTTCTCTTAACTTCCCTGCCCTGCCTGCCCGCCTCTGGAGGGAGCTTGCTGAATGGGTGGCCGCCGAAGGCATTTCGAAGGCGTGGTTAAATTCTTAAAAAGTAATATTCATAATTCTTAGATCATAACTCTGCTTTCTGTGCTAAAATAAAATAATGGAAGACATATATAAAGAGGCCTTAAGACTTCATAAAAAAAATAAAGGAAAAATAAAAATTGAGCCAGTAGTCCCTATCAAAAACAGACATGATCTTTCTCTGCTTTACACCCCAGGAGTGGCAGAAGCAAGCAAACAAATAATTAATGATAAAAAAAAATCTTACGATTTGACGTGGAGAGGCAGGGCAGTTGCGGTTATTTCAGATGGGTCGGCGGTCTTAGGACTTGGAAATATCGGTCCTGAGGCAGCATTACCCGTTATGGAAGGAAAAGTACTTCTTTTGCGACAATTTGCAGGCGTTGATGGCGTTCCTATTGTTGTAAATACACAAAATGTTTCTGAAATAATTCAGTTCGTTAAAAATATTGTGCCCTCATTTGCGGGAATAAATTTAGAAGATATAGCAGCTCCAGCATGTTTTCAGATAGAAGAAGCGCTACAAGACATTGGCATACCTGTATTTCATGATGATCAACATGGAACCGCAATCGTCGTTGCAGCGGCATTAAAAAACGCTGCAAAAGTTGTCAATAAGCCGTATAATTCGCTTCGGGTTGTAGTGCTTGGCGCGGGCGCAGCCGGGCTTGCAACAACCAGAATGCTTCTTGGATTAAATTGCTCAGCCGATACTTGCGAGATTATCCCGGGACACTCAAGAGTAAAAGATGTTATCGTCGTTGATAAAAACGGGGCATTATATTCTGGACGCGAAAACCAAAACATCTACAAACAGGCTATCTCTGGAATTTCAAATAGAGAGAAGCTACGTGGATCGTTGTCAAATGTAATAAAAGGCGCTGATGCTGTTATCGGCGTTTCGGGACCAAATCTTATTACCAAAGAAATGGTAAAAAGTATGGCAAAAAACGCAATTGTTTTTGCAATGGCAAATCCGATTCCTGAAATTATGCCAAATGAGGCACTAAAAGCAGGAGCAGCTATTGTCGCAAGCGGGAGAAGCGATTTCCCAAACCAGATTAACAATGCGCTCGTTTTCCCAGGCATTTTTTTAGCTGTAACAAAAGGGCGACTTACGAAAGTCACCCAAAAAATGAAAGATAAAGCATCCAAAACTCTTGCGGATTTAATAAAAACCCCAACACCCATCAATATCATTCCAGATATATTTTACCCAAAACTTGCACAACGTCTTGCCAGATCAATACTCCAAGTTAAAACTAACATTAAGCATGGATGACTCAAATATTTACCAAAAATCCAAACAGGATTTATTGGAGATTGGAAAAAAATATAATCTGCCTCAGGATAAATTAGAAGAATTCTTGGCACCCGACAGAATTTTAGAAGTCAAGCTTCCTTTAAATTTAGGAACAGAAACTGTTGTCTTTAAGGGCTACAGAAGCCAGCATAATAATAAGCTGGGTCCGTATAAAGGCGGCCTGAGATTTCATCCTCTAGTCGGGAGAGATGAAATGATAGCTCTTTCTTTATGGATGAGTTTAAAAGCGGCAATTGTAGGAATTCCTTTTGGCGGTGGCAAAGGCGGGATTGCTGTTGATCCTAAGGTATTAACCCAAAAACAACTGGAAGAGCTTTCAAGAAAATATGTCAGGAAAATTTATGATATTTTAGGACCTTATAGAGATATTCCCGCCCCGGATGTAAACACTAATCCAGTAATTATCGACTGGATGCTTGATGAGTATGTAAAAATAGCCACAAAAAATAAAAGTCCGTTTACAAAAAACGAGCTTTATGCAACTTTTACTGGTAAGAAAATTTTCGGACTGGACGGTCGGAGGGAAGCAACTGGTTTTGGCGGCGTAGTAATCTTAGAAAAGCTCGCCGAAAAATTAAATTTAAATCCAAAAATACAACAGATTGCAGTTATGGGTTTTGGAAATGTTGGCTATCATTTTGCAGATTTTGCCGCTAAAGCCGGTTTTAAAGTTGTTGCGGTTTCTGATTCAAAAGGCGGAATTGTCAAAAACGGCAAAGGAGAATTTATTCCCCTAGATATCCCTCTTGTTAATGAATGCAAACAGGAAAAAGGAAGCTTGGCAGGCTGTTATTGCGCAGGAGGAGTTTGTGATACGAGAGGAGGACAGTTAATAACAAATGAGGATCTTCTGGAGCTTCCTGTTGATATTCTTGTTCCCGCAGCCTTGGAGGATGTAATAAACGAAAACAATATGCAAAATATTAAAGCTAAGATAATCATTGAGATGGCAAACGGTCCTATTAGTCCTAAGGCTTATCATTATTTGATCAAAAATGGTGTAATTATTATTCCCGATATTCTTGCAAATTCCGCAGGATTAATAGCATCTCATATTGAATGGGAGCATAATCTTAAAAACAAAAAACCTAAAAAGAAAGATACATTAAATAAAATAAAAGAGCTAATGGAAAAAGCATTTGAAGATGTTTGGAAAGAAAGCAAATCCAAAAAAACAAATTTAGTAGAAGCCTCTTATCTTTTAGCGTTAAAAAAAATAATTAAATAATTACTGTTTCGGGAGGATGGGCTGGCCAGAGATAAAACGAATAATATCGCTTAATGTAATTAACGCAATTAAGGCCAAAAGAAGTGCCATTCCAATTGCATGCGCATAACCTTCAAATCTCGACGAAACTTTTCTGCCGGTTGCGGCTTCTATTAAAATAAAGAACAATCTTCCCCCATCAAGTGCCGGAATCGGCAAAATATTCAAAATCGCAAGGTTCAAAGACAAAAGAGAGACAAAAGATAAAACCGCCAAAGGACCTATTGCAACAAACTGTCCTGTTAATTGTGCAATTCCGACCGGGCCCGCGACTCCTTTAGGCACTTGTGCATGAACAAGTAATTGATAAACGACCCCTGCAATACCCGATAAAATAAGCCAGGAGTATTTAAAAGCTTCTAAAAGCCCTACAAAGGGCGCCTGATATATTGGGTATTTTTTAACAACAATATCTGAAGTTACTCCCACTCCTATAGGTCCTTGATTTGGGGGGTAAGTTTTTCGCGGAACCAGATCTATATTTTTTTCTATCTTATTTTTTTGAAGAATTGTAAGTTTTAGCTTCTCTCCTAAATGTTGTTTTGTTGTAGAAACTAACTGGGAAGGACTTGTAATTTTTTCACCATTGATAGCGACGATTTGGTCTCCTGTCTTAAGACCTGCTTTTTGGGCGGGAGAATCCTTTGCAACATCCGTTACAAAAACTTTATTCCCGGGAGCTTGTACTCCCGATATACCAAAAAAATATGTTATGATTAAAACTGCCAGCAGAAAATTCATTACAACTCCGGCTACTACAACTAGGGCTCTTTGCCAAACAGGACGCGAGAAGAATGCTCTATCCAGATTTTTGATTTTTGATTTTTGATTTTTGATTTTAAGCTGGCCGCCGCCAGCGCTGTCTTCTCCATATAATTTGACGAAGCCGCCAATTGGAAGCCAATTGATGGAATACAAAGTTTCTCCTTTTTTAATTCCGAAAGCTCTCGGAGGCAAACCAAATCCAAACTCTTCAACTTTTATTCCTAATTTTTTTGCCACAAAAAAATGCCCTGCTTCGTGAATCAGAACAAGAACAGTTAAAATGATAAGAAATACTATTATGGTAATAAACATAAAAATTCTAAATTCGAAATTCCAAATCCTAAATAAATTTCAATACCAAAATTCTAAATTCCAAACATTTTTTAAAATTTTGAGGATTGTAATTTTGAATTTTGCATTTTGAATTTTAAATTTGGAGGAGTTCTTCTTCTTTTTTCCTTCCCATACCCTCAATATCCTCTATTAATTCATCTGTCAGTTTTTGAACTTCTTTTTCCGATCGATCCGCTTCATCTTCAGAAATTGTCTTTTGATCTTTCTGTTTTTTTATTTCATACATTGCCTCGTGTCTTACTTGCCTTACCATAATTCTTCCGTTCTCAAGTTTTTGTTTCATTAGATGAATTAACTCTTGCCGTCTCTCTTCCGAGAGTCCCGGAATAGAAATTCTTATAAGTTGCCCGTCGATTACGGGATTTAAGCCAACATGCGCCTGCGCAATTCCTTTTTGGATCTCTGAGATTATCGAACTATCAAATGGTGTAATCACAAGTGTTTGGGGATCGGAAGAGCCGATTGTGGCAAGCTCCATTACACGAAGGTTTTGAGTTCCTCCATATGCATTTATAACTATATTTTCTACAAGAGAAGGGGCGGCCCGTCCGGTTCGGACAGTTGAAAGATCCGTTCTTAAAACATCGAGAATCTTTCGCATCTTCGACCGTGCGTTGGGAATTAGTTGATCCATCTGAAAAAAAGTATACGACAGATCTTTGGATTTAGCAAATTAAATTTCAAATCTTTCGAATTTTTTGATAACAATGTTTTCTCCCAGTTTTGTAATTGCTTGCTTTATAAGATCTTGGATTTTTATTGATTGGTCTCTTATATATTCTTGTTCTAAAAGAGCATTAACATCCGAAGGTTTCATTGCGGCAACCTGCATAGCAATTTCATGCGCTAAGTTTTTAAATTCACTTGTTCTCGCAACAAAATCCGTCTCGCATAAAAGCTCCACTATTGTTCCTACTTTTCCATTTTGATGAATGTAGCTTTCGATAATTCCCTGCGCGGTAACTCTCTCGGCTTTCTTTTTTGCCTTTTTTATGCCGGTTTTTTTAATCCACTCAAGAGCTTTTTTATAATCGTTATTCGTCTCTTCCAGAGCTTTTCTTAAATCCGCAATCGAGAAAGACGTTTCATTTCGAAGTTTCTTTAAAAGATTTAGATCCGCTTTCATAAATTTGTGTTATTTTTTACTTTTGACTTTTAATTTTGATTTTTGACTTTTGAGTTTTGACTTTTGAGTTTTTGAACTCTGACTCTTTTTCACTTTGACTCTTTGATTCTCTTAAACTCTTTGCCTTTTTGGTCTTCTCCTTTTCTTCCTTTTTCAAAACTTCTTTATCTTGTTTTTCTGCAGATTCTTTCGCTTTATTTTTTCCTTCTATCCAAGCATCTATGATGTAATTTGTTATTAGTTTTATTGAGCCAGTTGCATCATCGTTTGCAGGAATCGAATAATCAATAATCTCAGGATTTGCATTGGTATCGGTTATCGCAACTGTTGTAACCCCCATTTTACCCGCTTCATCAATTGCCAAGGTTTCAAGATGAGAGTCTATTACAAATACTGCATCCGGAATTTTTTTAAGATCTGCAATCCCTCCATATAAAGATACGAGCTTTTGTTTTTCTTTTTCCCAAAGACCCACCTCTTTTTTAGTATATTTTGATCTTTCTTCCTCGCTATTAAGTTTTTCCAAAAGATCTTTTAGTTTTTTAAAATTTTTTACAACTTCTGAGAAATTAGTAAGAGTTCCTCCGACCCATCTTTGGGTTACAAAAAAAATTTCGTTCTCTGTTTTATTTGAAATTTGCTGTTTTGCTCTTTTAACTTCTTCCCCTACAATTTCCTGCGCTTGTCTTTTGGTTCCCACAACAATCAAGCTGCCGTTTTTTTGGGAAAGATTAAAAATGAATTTCCCGGCTTCTTCAAGACCTGCTTTGGTTTTAGCAAGATCAATAATATGAATATTGTCCCGCTCTTCGAAAATGTAGTCCCGGGCCTTTGGATTTCCCCTCGTTACCTGATGTCCAAAGTGGCATCCGGCCTCAAGAAGTTCTTCAAGTGTAATTTCTCTCATAAGTTAATCCTTTCTCGCCTCGTTAATGTTTTAATGAAGGCGGGACTCCTCCATTCCGCTGTCCAATCAGGATTATTTTCGGAATGTGTGTGCTTGCCCCGCTATAGCGGGGTGATTTATAAATCATACTATAAATTAACTTAAAAAACAACAGCAAAAATCTGTCTACCAATAAGGCAGGCTTGACAGTAATTTAAAACAAAAGTACTATAAACTAGATGGTCCCGAAATTTTTTAGATCTTCAAAAGGCGAAATTAGTACCTTTTTAATTTTAGGAATAGTCATAGCTGGGGCATTTGCTTTTGTTGGGGGTTTTGTTCCGCCAAAAAAATTTATACCTCCTTCGGGTGGTACGGCAGTTGTGCTCCAAGACATAAATTCAAACGATTCTCAGAAATCATTGCAGCTTAAAACTCTAGGTATTATAACAATCACTCCCTCACCATCAACTGCTCCACTCCCAACTCCTGTAACTTATTGTCCTCACGACAATGGACAACCCATAGTAAACAGCGGGCAGCCTATTGACCCCAACAATACCTGCAATTGTGGTTACTGGATTATTACTTGCCAAAATAAACAATGCGTCAAGCTTATAAGCCATAATAATAACCCTATTGAAGAGCCCTATGCTAGCTCATGCACTGTTCCCCAAGTTGGTTTTTTTATATCATATACAAAAGAAACTTTTGACTCCTGGTGCCGTTCGTATAGACTTGCTCCTATTGACGGCACCTACTGCATAGGCAAACCCGTCATTTATCTTTATCCCACAAAGAAAACTTTAGTTGATGTGTCTGTTGAAACTTCTGGAAACATTGTGGTAAGCGACCCCTTGTATCCTACAGGAGGATGGAAAGATGTTTTAGCTTATCCTGACGGAAATCTAACTTATGAAAACAAAAACTATAGAGAATTATTTTATGAAACTAATGTTACTGATATTAAAAAACCTGATAATGGACTGCTAATTGAGGCAAGAGATATTGAAAAGACATTAAAAGAGCTAAATAAAAGACTTGGCTTGACAGAGTTTGAGAGCAAGGAACTTTCGGACTTTTGGGTCCCAAAACTTAAAAAAATCTCTCCATACCTATTGGTATCTTTAATTCAGGGAGAAGAAAAAGAAAGGCTTGATAGATTGAATATCAATCCTTCACCTGATACCCTGATAGAAATTTTGTACTACTTTAAACCTCTTGATAAGCCCGTTAAGATTCCTGTACTAAACTTGCCCGATACACCAAAAAGAACTGGTTTTACTGCTGTTGAATGGGGCGGGACGATAGACTTTAAATAAGTTTGAAGGTCGACAAAATGTTCATAAAGGTTTGTTCAATTAAATCGTTTTTTTCCGAAGAAGTATATCCTAATTGAATTTTATAAACTTTTCCCCTGTTTTCAAAGATAATTGCGGTCTCCTGAAGAGCTGATAGCCCATCCCCAATATGGCCTGAGAATTTTCGGGCATCTAAATTGCTAATTATAATTTGGCTTTCTTGATATCCTAATCCCCTAAAAACATTTGAAACATTCTCAACTGGGGTTGCCGATGAGCTTGTAATTTGAATTTCTATAGTATAATCAACACCATTAGAAGATTTTCCGCTTAAAAGAAGTGCAGTGCCTCCCGTACTTATTACTCCGGGCTTGGCAATAAGATCCGGCGGATAACTTATTTGATACCCATCTCCTTTGTAAAAAGGCCACGCTGGAGTTGTGGATTCGTTACCTGCGGATACCGGCACTTGAGTAGGTGAGGTTTGATTTACATTTTGTAAGTTATCGGGTTTTTTAACAGGCGGAGTAGTTAAAAAGTACGTAACTCCCATAACAAAGAGCAGTCCTCCCGTAATTAAAATTGTAATTATTATTTTTTGGGCAGAAGTTTTTTTTGAGAAAGATTCTATAAATTTATCCATTATTAACTAATTATGGTCTCCTATTATTTAAAAGGTCGAAAATTGCTATCTCAGGTCCATTATTTCCATTAGTTCTGTTAATCCCAATCGGCCTTTCGTAATCACCTATGTGTTTTAGAACATAAGAAATATCTTCAGAGGTTGCCTCTCCATCTATTATGTGTCCCAAAGCTCTGTTAAATTGCATTCTTGGCAATTGAGCAGTAAATTCTTCTGTACTTCTTCTACTTGCCATTGCTTTTTCTCCCTTACTGGTTGGTTGTCCCAAAGCCCTACGCTCTCCATCTATTTCTTTTCTCAGTTTATCCTGGCTAAGCGAGCGGCCAGCTAGTACACTACCTCTTCCAACTATTCTGTTTCTCATCTCTTTCGTTCTAGACATACGTATCTTTATTAAATTCTACACATTAATATCTTATCTATTGTCTTAAAATAATTCAATTGCATTAACTTGTCAATAATTAAATTCCCGATTGAAAAGAATAAATCCTCTGCTATGTTAGTCGAACAACTCTTAAGGGACGGGGAATTTTTGGCAGAATTCTTTTATTTCTTCATTAACCTTAAGAAGACTTTTATTTTCCCTCACTTTTCTTCGAAATTCTTTCCAAAAATAGCTTCTGCTTTCTTTTTCTTTTGGTAATTCATCTCCTTTTATTTCTTCTATTACATCGGAGATCCATTTAGCAATCCTTACCATTTCTTTCTCTTTCATTCCGCGGGTAGTTAGTGCCGGAGTTCCTATGCGGATTCCTGATGGATAAAAAGGCGGCATCGGATCGTTTGGCACTGCGTTTTTATTTACAACAATTCCCGAAACTTCCAGAGCATACGCCCCCAGGGCTCCGTTTATTTTTTTATTCGTCAGATCGATCAGAAGCAAGTGATTGTCTGTTCCTCCGCTTATTAAGCTGAACTCGAACTTTAAAAGCTCTTTTGAAAGCGCCTTTGCATTTTTGACGACTTGTTTTGAGTATTTTTTGAAATTTGGTTGGGTCGCCTCCAAAAGGCTGACCGCAATTGCCGCAGTTTGATTATCATGCGGTCCGCCCTGTAACCCTGGGAATACCGCCTTTTCAATCTTATCTCCCAATTCCGAATCTTTTTTTAGTCCTTTATTTGTTACCATTAATATTGCTCCACGAGGTCCTCTTAAGGTCTTGTGAGTTGTTGTCATGATAATATCAGCATATGCAACCGGAGACGGATGAATTTCTCCGACGATTAATCCCGCAATGTGAGAAATATCTGCAAGTAAATACGCATCGATGCTGTCTGCAATCTCTCCAAATTTTTTAAAATCTATAACTCTGGGATATGCGGTTGCTCCGCAAACAATTATTTTTGGTTTCTCCGCAAGAGCTAATTTTTCAATCTTCTCATAATCCAACAAGCCCTTTTCATTCAATTCATAATGGACTATCTTAAAATATTTCCCCGAAAACGAAACAGGTGATCCGTGCGTTAAGTGCCCTCCAAAAGAAAGTGTGAGTCCCATAATTTTATCTTCAAAAGGCTTAAGAAGAGCAAGATAAACCGCAGTATTTGCAGGAGATCCAGAATATGGCTGGACATTTGCATAAGGCACGCCGAATAGTTTTTTTGCCCGTTCTACCGCCAAAATCTCAACGCTATCTATTATTTTATTTCCCTGATAATATCTTTTTTGGGGATAACCTTCGGAATATTTATTGGTTAAAACACTTCCCAACGCTTCCATTACAGCTTTTGAAGTATAATTTTCGGAGGGAATCATCTCCAAAACCTCCTCTTGTCTTTTTTCCTCCTCTTTTATTAAATCGTAAATCCCAGAATCCGTTTGTTTTAAATTTTTCATTATTCCCTCTCCAAATCTATAAATTTATATTTTATCCCGTTTTCTTCTCCAGATTCTTCGTTTATTGCTTTTTTAAAATCAGAATAGTCGGGAAAAAATGTATCGGCTCCGAACTCCCCTTCTACCTTGGTTAAGTATAATCGATCCACTATCCCCATATCAATCGCCTGTTGAAAAATTTGTGCACCGCCGATTATGAAAATCTCGCTTTGCTCATTTTCTTTTGCTACTGCGAGTGCTTCTTCAAATGAATTATTAACGCTTACTCCGTCTGCTTTGAAATCGGGATTACGAGTAATAACCATATTTATCCTGCTGGGCAATGGTTTTTGAGGAAGAGAATCATATGTTTTCCTCCCCATCATAATAGTATGCCCAGTGGTCAATCTCTTAAATCTCTTGAGATCTTCGGAAATATGCCAGGGAATTTTACTATCCTTCCCAATTCCCCTCTTTTCATCCATTGCCGCAATAATATTTATCATAGCTTAAAATCCTCCTACAACAGTAACTTCACCCTTAATCGGAGGCCATGGGTCATAATTTTCCAAAGTAAAATCTTCAAACTTAAAATCATCAATATTTTTTACCTTGGGATTAAGTTTCATGGTTGGCAAGGGCTTCGGCTTTCTTTTCAATTGCTCTTTCACCGCTTTTATGTGATTTTCGTAAATATGTACATCACCCCAAGTAAGAATAAATTCGTGAGGAGCAAAACCAGTAATTTGAGCAATCATTAAAGTAAGCAGTGAATAACTGGCAATGTTGAATGGAACGCCCAAAAAAACATCAGCGCTTCTCATGTAAAGCTCCAGTGAAAGTCTGTTCTTATCGTCAACATTTAGATGGAAAAAGGTATGGCAGGCAGGTAAAACGACGGATTTCCCCGCAAGAGCCATCTCGTAAGTATATTCCGGGTTCCATGCGGAAACCAAAATGTGCTTTCTTTGAGGAGTTTTCCTAAGTTTCTCAATTGCCCAAGCGAGTTGATCTATCTTTCTGCCATCGGCTGCCGGCCATTTCCGCCACATCACGCCATAAACCGGACCCAACTCTCCAAATCTTTTTACAAACGGATGCTCCACCGGTAATTCTCTAATTTTTTGAATATATTCCTCCTTCGTTAATTTGGAATTTGGAATTTGGGATTTGGAATTTTGCGCTTCTTTGAAGCGCTTGTATCCCCACTCATCCCAAATATGAACGTTATTATCTACCAAATATTTTATATTCGAATCGCCCTTAATGAACCAAAGTAATTCATGAATTATTCCTCTTATAAAAACTTTTTTAGTGGTCAAAAGAGGAAATCCCTGTGACAGATCAAAACGGATTTGCCTGCCAAAAACACTCTTCAAGCCAATACCAGTGTTAAACTCGCGTTTGAGGTGTCCGTTCTTTAAAATATCTTTTAGAAGATTTAAATACTGATATTCTGAGTGCTTCATAAACTTCTAATGTCTAATTTCTAAATTCTAAACAAATTATAAACTCTAAATTTCGAATAACAAAACTGTCTTATTGTTTTGAATTTTGGTCATTGTAATTTCGATATTATTTAGAATTTAGTGTTTAGTGCTTAGGATTTACACTTGACGCTCCTTGCGCCGCGTCGTTACTCTTCCGCCTTGCCACTGACCGCGGTATAAGCTCCCTCCGCCTTTTATCTCGTGAAATATTACATGTACAATTCTTGCACCCATTTCAATCTCAACTGTAATCGGCCCTTCGTTCTTAAGTCCAAATGTCAGCTCTCCTTGATACCCCGGCTGGATTGGACCTGTCCTTATAAAAATTCCCGATCGGAAGGTTGTGGTTCTCGGAATTATAATTGCCGATAAATTTAAGGGAAGGTTTATTTTTTCAATTGTTTTAACCAAATAAAAATCTCCGGGTTTTATTTTAATGCTTCTCTTTTTTCCCTCAATGTATTTTTTAACAAGATCGACCTTTGGCGTTTTTCGGTGTTCTTCTCCCAAAAATGCTGCGCCTGAGATTTTATAAACTTCTCCCAATCTTAAATCAAATCCTGCTCCTTCGGGATTAGTCAGTTCTCTTTTTGACAAACCCTCAACGAGTTTTATGGTCTTTACAAGTTTTAACAACTTTTTGGGTCCTAATATCATAAATTCACTTTTTGATGATAGAGGCTGGAAAATTGAAATTGGATCTTGAGGCTAGAAAACGGAAGCTCGACTTTTCTATCTTCTAGTTTCTAATTTCAAGATCTATCTCCTAACTTCTAGCGTCCATCATCAAATTTAGCTTGCCGACAATGTCGGTACTTACTTCTTTTTCAGTTCTTTCTCCGTCAATCACAGTGATCTGATCAGAAAATTTTTTTGCGAGCCAATCATATCCTGCTTTTATATTTTTAAGTTTTTCGGCCGTTTCATAATATTCCTGTTTCTTTTTCATTTTAGAAATTCTTGAAATCGCAACATCTTCGGAAACACTAATATAAAAAGTTACATCCGGAACAATAAACTGGTGATACATGGAAAGAATGCTTTCCGAAGTAAGAAGAACTTCAGCATCATTTAGATTTTGAAAGTCTTTTTTCTTATCTAAAATCCCGTAAGCAACAGATGACCAAAAACATCTGTCGGAAATGACGACTTTTCCTTTTTTAAGATTTGGCTCTATTAACTCTTTCTGGTGAATTTCCCGATCTGCGGCGAATAAATATTGGCGCGCAGCAGGCGGAAATTTTACTCTGCCTTTTATAAAATCGTGGATTATGTTTCCCAGCGGAAGATTTTTTGTCGGCTCTTTTGTCAAAACTACATTTTTATTTTTTTCTTCCAAGTATTTTTTTAAGATTGCCGCTTGGGTGGTTTTTCCGACTCCGTCTATTCCTTCAAAAGTAATATAAATTCCCTTATACGGATTTTTTCTAAATTCAATATCAAAACTTACATGGTACTTCATAATTTAAATTCCAAACTCAAAGCGCCAAATTCCAAATAATATCAAATTTCAAATGTTCAAAATTCAAAACTGTTTCGGATATTAGAATTTCGTATTTGTGATTTATTTAGAATTTGTAATTTTGGATTTAGAATTTAAGCAAGATTACCGCTCTTCGTGTATCTTGCTTTCTCCCGGCTCTTTCTGCGTTCTGTATTTTGCGGATTTTTTTTGTGAATATGGAATTTCTGCTTCGCTTGATAACTCTTCAAAGCTCATTGCGCAAATTCTCATGCCGGGAGTAAGTTTTACCGCCATTCTTCCTAAATTTCCAAGCTCCAAAACGCAATTTCCGTCCCATCCCGCATCAAAAATTGAAGCTGTTGAATGCACGACTATCCCAAGCCTGCCCAAAGAAGACCTTCCTTCAAGTCTTCCCATCATATTTTTTGGAATTTTAATTCTCTCAAGCGTTACTGCCAGCGCAAAATCTCCGGGCTGCATAATAAAACCTTCACTTTTTTTAACAACCACTTTTTTGGTTATTTCGCTTGAAAAATTTTTTTTGGAAGGATCGATATATGGATATTTGCTGTGCTCAAAAACCCGAAAAACATTTCCCAGCCGAAGATCAATAGAGCAAGTTCCAAGCTGTTTGGAAAAATCAGGAAAAGGAACTATCACAATTTTTTTTGAGGCAATAGCTTTTTTTATATCTCTATCCGACAAAACCATAGACAAAGTTTACCATCAAAAAATAAAATTTGAAAGTGCTATTTTATCTTTTAAGGCATTGACAAAGGCTCCCTGCCTGTTTTATTCTTGTAGTAATGGGAAACCTTTTCAAAAAGGTATTTGAATTTATTTCAACTTCCGGCCACTCAAGAACAATTAGCATTATTGTCGTCCTCATCATCGCCGCCGCAATCCCCCTTACCGTTGTAATTTCCCAACAGCAACAGGAAACCCGCCAGCATGCAGCCAATACAATTCCACCAACTCAAGGAACTCATATCGCAGCTATCCCTCTTTCAGTTTCCGATCCGACTTGTGTCACTGGTTCCTTCCCCTGGGGGAGCAAGGGAGTGCAAACGACCTTTTCCTGGACTAGGGGGACGGGGAGTCCAATCGATGCCCAATGGTTGGATCTCTCAACTAATTCTAATCAATCATCCAGAGACAACGGTAATTACTTACCTGCTAACAAACCACCGTATCGTAGTGATGTTATCTATGTTTCTAAAGTGGGTAATCCTATCGGTCCTTTAAAACCCGGGACCGCTCACTGGTGGCGGATTAGAACCAATTTTTCCGGTAACGTTTGGAAACCCAGCCCTTGGATAAACTTTTCCACCAAGTCTTGCGGCGATCCTACTTCAACACCAACACGAACCCCGACCTCAATTCCAACCCGAACTCCTACTCCAGCTCAAACTCTTACCCCAGCTACCAATCTTCATATTTTTTATCAGGGCTGTGTCACTGGTTCCTTCCCATGGGGAAGCAAGGGAGTGGAAACGACTTTTTCATGGACAAGGGGAACAGGAAGTTCAATCAATAGCCAATATTTAGATCTTTCAACTAATTCTAACCAAACAAACAGAGACAATAACCGTGATTACACAGGTGCTAACAATCCCCCGTATTCTACCGATATTGGCTATGTTTCTAAAGTGGGTCAACCTATCATCGGTCCTTTAAAACCCGGGATCCCTCACTGGTGGCGGATCAACACCAATTTTTCCGGTAACGTTTGGAAACCAAGCCCTTGGGCAAGCTTTTCCACCATCTCTTGCTCCGGTCCTACTCCAACCCGAACTCCTACTCCAACTATTGGCGGCCCTACTCTTACTCCAACACCAACTCCAACGACTACTTCTACCCGTCCTCCGCCCTGTTATTTTGACGCTTCTGGCCAGCAGCGTGGTTATGGAGATATCAATGGCGACGGCCAAGTATCCAATGTGGATGCCGGTTTAGTTTTGACCCCAGGTTTAACTGCGGTTCAGAAGAAAGCCGGGGATGTTAATGGCGATGGTGTTGTCGATTTTCCAGGTGATGGTCAAATGATTGCCTGGTATGCTGCCGGAGTTATTTCCACTTTTCCGATTTGCGCCACCCTGACTCCAACCCCAACTCCAACTATAGGCAGCCCTACTTCTACTCCTACTCCAACTATAGGCAGTCCTACTCTTACTCCAACACCTACTCCAACTATTCCTGCAGGCAATACTGTATTTGCCGCAACAATTGGTCTTGATGCAATAGGAACAACAGGAGATAATACTACTCC
>Ga0209542_10003645_pt1 | contig 32673 bp, 36 predicted proteins | sample RifCSPhighO2_01_FD_184028 | JGI IMG/M metagenome (GOLD analysis project Ga0209542, IMG submission 184028) | Soil microbial communities from Rifle, Colorado - Rifle CSP2_plank highO2_0.1 (SPAdes) (version 2) | ecosystem: Environmental > Terrestrial > Deep subsurface > Rock core/Sediment ... | reverse complement strand
GCTGCACGCGCCACTCGTAATGGGTGCCGCCAGCGCGTAAGCACAATCTGAATTCCTATGAAGACAACTACCCAGGCCACGAGTCCGAGACCCAACCAGGCATTGCGTAGATACAGTACGTAGATACTACCGCCCGCAAAGAAGAGAGTAGGCAGAAAGTTATGAACAACGCTATCGAAAATTTGCTCATACGCACGGAAGTAACGGGTAACGCGTCTTGTGAGGGTTCCGACGAAGTTCGAGATGAAGAAATCAAAATCTTGGCGCAGGAGCACCGCAAAGGCCTCGTTCTCGAGCTCGGCCATCACGTCAGCCTCAACGCGTTGCGTTGTAACTTGCTGGATGCGCCGTCCAACCCAACCGAGTGCGATGACAACTGAAAAGCCAGTGAGAATAGCCAAGAGAGCCTGCACCCCCGCCTCTGATGGAGTGTCGCTTGCCAGCGCATTGATGAAATCCCGCAAGTAGATTGGTGCTATAACAGCCGATACTTGTGCGGCCACTATTCCGATGAACACGACCGCCAAGAGCCAAGGATGATTGAGCGACGCCTTTGCGTACACCCGCAGGACAGGCCAGATGCGAATATCCTTTTTTACCTCTTGAGAAGGCATAGATTCCTATTATAGCACAATATTTGGTTAGTTACAAATAACTCACTTGGCGAAGAAGAAGAGGCCGACTGCGGGGCCGATGAACCACCAGAAGAAGTACCTGTCGGGGCCAAAGAAGGGGTCGAGTGCGGGGTTGAAGTGGTAGAGCGAAGAGACCGGGAACACATGGTACGCAAGCGCAAGCAGGAACGCCGAGCCCAAGAGGCACAGAAGCAGGAGCCCAACAGTGCCAATGTAAAGGAAGTCAGAGACGACCACGCGCCGCAGGATAATGTAGAAGAGGAGAGCGAGACCGGCGTAGAGCCCGAGTCGGGTCGCAAGTGCCGTGATGGCCGGAGCGGTCGGCAATACCCCTGCATAGGGGAAAGCGGCATAGAGGGCATACGAGGCGTAGAGCGCCAACAAGAGGGCCACGAACTGGCCCTTACCGATGTAGCGCGCGAACACGAAGAGGAGAAGGGCGGGGATAATAAGTACTAAGAAGCCAGAGACTGCCGCCCACACGGTAATCGCACCGTGTGTCGCAACAGTAGTGACTGCTCCCAAATTTGCTACAGCAGGCATAAGGGTAGTATGCCGCATTCCTTTCGGTAATGACAGCAACGTGCTGGTGATAATCTTATTATCTTAAATACCAAATCCAACCTATAGGATATAAATGGTATATCAAGGAAGACGGAAATGTTCGCGTAGGCCCCTGTCGGATTCGAGCGCTTCGGCGACGAGCAAGCGAAGCTCACCCACACCACTTGCTAGATGCGCTCGCACGAGCCCAACGAACTCGTCGCAGGGGTATGGATATACCCAAACACTATCCTGAAGGCGGACAAATCCACTCCCTTGGAGTAGGGCACGTAACCGGAAACGTATCTGCCGACGTTGTTCGCGGATGTCGAAAATGAGCACCCTCCATTTACCATCCCATCGGACCGGTTCAAGAATTTTGTACTCCCGCATCAGCACACGCTCGATATGCCCATACCCTTTTTCGGTTAAATGCAGACGCCCATCTTCTTCCTCAACTAAGCCGCGCTGTTTGAGTCGGTTACGTGCGAGCGCGATGCGGGCATAGAGCTCTTTGCGCCCGGCTTTACCTCCATCGGGGCCAGGCAATATTCGCAACATTTTGGGTGCGAGGAGAGCCATGGTTAGGATGCCGCCCGCATACAGCGTACGCAAAAAACAACTTGCATTGCCATTTTCTGCTTGTTCTGTATTGGTATCTTTTCCATACCATTTATATCCTATAGGATAAGAGTGGTATTTAAATACGAGTTACCGTGAGTATGTGGAAAGCCCCGCACGGCCGTAGGGCGTGCGGGGCTTTGTTAGAAGGGCGGATGTTATGCAGGTTAGGCAGTAAGTTCTGTCTAGAGCCCCTCACTCTTGAGGTCGTCGATGGCTGTGCGTGCTTTATGCGAGAGCTTGTGAGGAAGGGCTACCTCAAGTCGGATGATAAGGTCGCCGCGTGCAGAGTCGACCGGCACCCCTTTGCCGCGCACTCGTAGGAGCTCCTCGGCCTTCTTCATGGCCGGGATTTTTACCTCAAGCGTCTTCCCCTCCAGGGTCTCAATAGAGACCTCGGTACCAAGCAGGGCGTCGGTGAGCTTGACCGGAAGCGTCATCACGAGGTTGGCACCTTCACGGTGGAAGGTCTGGTGCGGCAGTACATGCAGTTTTACATACAGGTCGCCAGCAACGCCAGCCTTCATCGCCTCGCCTTGCCCGGTCAGCCGTATCATCTCGCCATCGTCGATGCCCGTGGGTATGGTGATGTGTATCTCCACTTCGCGGCGGCGGACCCCATGACCCTTGCACTCGGCGCACTTTTCCTTAGGTACCTTGCCAGAGCCCTCGCAGGTCTCGCACACCCGCTGGCTCGAGAACTCCCCAAGAATGGAGCGCCGTGTCTCGTGGATACGACCGCTTCCATTACAGGTCTTGCAGGTATCAAGCTCGGTACCTGGCTTGGCACCTGTGCCTTGGCAGATGTCGCAGGAGGCGACTTTGGCGATGAGTACGGAACGCTTGGTACCAAAGATAGCGTCTTTGAAGGGTACTTCTAGGTCGATAGAAATATCGCGGCCTCTTGGGGTGCGCGAGCGGGCGTTACGAGCCCCAAAGATATCACCGAATATGTCGCCAAAGTCGAACTCCACTCCCCCATTGCCAAAGCCCTGCTGGAATTGGGAGAAGTCAAAACCAGGACCACCGAACGGGTTGCCTCCCGAACTTGTCGAGGGGCCACTGCCACTGAACGCCTGGCCATAATTATCGTACTCCCTCCGACGCTTCTCGTCGGCAAGAATGGCGTACGCCTCGGTAATCTCCTTGAAGCGTGCCTCATCGCCACCCTTGTCGGGGTGATGCTTCTGGGCGAGCTTACGGAACGCCCGCTTGATATCCTCTGTGCTCGCGCGCTTGTCTACGCCGAGAGTGCTGTAGTAGTCCTTCGCCATGTCGCGTCAGTATACTCCTCTCAACTTTGTATGCAAAATGAAGAGCAGTCTTAAACACAAGGCGGCGCGGGACTCCTGTCCCGCGCCGCGCTTTCACATGCGTGCATTGATGACGTTAAATCTTTTGTTGAGCCAAGGCACCACAGCTCGCTTCCAGTAGCCATCCGTGATGATGCCGAGCAGGAACCCAATACAGTACAACAGAGCAAAGCCCTCGCCTCCCCCAACAGGAAATATTGCTGTGAGCAGTATCCCCAGGGGCAAGAAGATGACGACACGATTGCTGGTGCCGGATATCACTCCAAACCACCAACCGATGAGGATAGTTGTGACACCAAAGACCAAGACTGGAAATTCCATACCTGTGCTCCTTCCGTCAGGTGCGTTTGGCCGAGGTGTAAGTAGCCGCAGGTTACACCTGCGGCTACCCTAGAGCACCTATTGATTCCTGTCTAGGATTGCTCTTTGAACTCGGTGTCAGTAGGGCCAGAGGCTGCGGGAGGCGTTTGCCCGCCGCCGTCATACGGCGGCGTGGTGCTACCCTCTGCTCCTGCCTGCGGCCCACTACTCTTCATCATCGCTTCGCCTATTTTCATCATCGTCTGCGAGAGGCGCTCGGTTGCGCTCTTAATGGTCCCCGCGTCTCCCCCACTCTGCGCAGTTTTTACCGCGTCGATGGCATCCTGTACTTCTTTGACCACCTCTACCCCTACCTTCTCCCCATTCTCTTTCACCGCCTTCTCGGCCGCGTACACTGCCTGGTCTGCACCATTGCGTACCTCGACAAGCTCTTTGCGCTTCGCGTCGTCAGCGGCGTGGGTCTCGGCATCCTTCTGCATCCGATCAATGTCGTCCTTAGAAAGCCCCGTTGAGCCCTCGATACGAATAGACTGCTCTTTACCCGTCGTTTTCTCCTTCGCCTTGACGGTAAGGATACCCGAGGCGTCTACGTCGAAGGTGACCTCCACCTGCGGCATGCCGCGAGGCGCCGGGGGGATACCATCCAACATAAACTTCCCTAACATCTTATTGTCAGCACTCATCGCCCGCTCTCCTTGAGTCACGACAATCTCAACCGAAGGCTGGTTGTCAGCCGCGGTCGAGAAGGTTTGCGAGCGGCTTGTCGGTATCGCGGTATTGCGTTCAACGAGTTTAGTAGCGACGCCACCCATCGTCTCGATAGCAAGCGAGAGAGGGATAACGTCGACGAGGAGTATGTCTTTGACATCACCCTGGAGGATGCCCGCCTGTATAGCGGCACCGATAGCCACCACTTCGTCCGGGTTCACCGACATGTTCGGCTTCTTACCGAAGTAGTGCTCCACGGCTGTCTGTAGGGCTGGCATACGGGTCTGGCCTCCCACCAGGATAACCTCATTGATGTCATCCACCTTGAAGGGCGAGGCCTCCATCGCGCGCTTGGTGATGGCCATGGCGCGCTCAATATCCTCGCGGGCAAGCTCCTCAAGCTTGGCGCGACTCATACGAATGAGGAGGTGCTGGGGGCCAGCCTCCGTAGAGGTGAGGAAGGGAATATTCACCTCACTCTCCATCGCGCTTGAGAGTTCTATCTTAGCCTTCTCGGCGGCCTCGTCGAGCCGCTGGCGCGCAAGCGCGTCACCCATCACATCTATACCGCTCTCACGTTTAAACTCGCTTGCAAGCCAGGCAATAATCTTTTGATCAATATCCTTACCGCCTAGGTGCGCGTCGCCATCAGTGCTTTTAACCTCGATGACGTCGTCGCCCACCTCGAGAATGGAGACATCAAAGGTCCCCCCACCGAAGTCGAAGACCGCAATCTTCTCATCCTTCTTTTTATTAAAGCCATAGGCGAGAGCGGCGGCTGTCGGTTCATTGATGATGCGCTTCACGTCGAGGCCCGCAATTTGCCCTGCGGCCTTGGTTGCGCTCCGTTGGTCGTCGTTGAAGTAGGCGGGGACGGTAATAACCGCCTCGGTTATCTTCTCGCCAAGCTTGGCCTCCGCATCAGCCTTCATTTTGCCGAGAATCATTGCGGAGATTTCTTCTGGGCGATAGTACGCATCTGCTCCTGATTTTTGCCCCATCTTGACCTCGATGCCTCCATTCTCTGCCCTCTTCATCTCAAAGGGCACCGCAGCCTTATCCTTTTGCACCGCAGGTTCGTCGAAGGAATGGCCTATAAAGCGTTTAATCTGGTAGATGGTGCCAAGTGGGTTAGTAACGGATTGCCGCTTAGCAAGGGTCCCGACGACGCGCTCACCATTTTTGCCTATCGCGACAATAGAGGGCGTGGTGCGAGCACCTTCAGCATTTTCAAGAACGCGCGGCTCGCCCCCCTCGACGATAGCCATCGCCGAGTTCGTAGTGCCCAAATCAATGCCAAGTATTTTTGCCATATCGGGTAAGAATAAAGAATTAAGAATAGAGAATCAAGAAGGTGAATGAAAAACACGTACCTTGGCTGGGCGGACAAGCACGTCACCAGCCTTCCAGCCCTTTTCGAGTACAGCACTTATGGTGTTGTCCGCTCCCACTCCCGTCGTTTCGTCTTGGCCAAGAGCCTCGTGGAGGGCCGGATCGAAGGTCTCCCCCACCTCCCCCACGACTTCAAGGCCGAGGGAGGCGAAGGCGTTCTCCAGATGTTTGGCAATACCTGCGAAATCATCGGGAATGTCGCCATGCTTCTTGGCCCGCTCGAGAGCGTCAAGGGCTGGCAGGAGCGCTTCGATCGCCCGTATTCTACCTCGTACCTCCAATTCCTTCTTGTCAGTCTCAAATCGTTTGAGTGCATTCACATAGTCGGCCTTGGCTCTTTGCCAGCCATCCATGTATTCCTGCTTCTCCCGCCGAGTAGCCGCAAGCTCCTCACGCATGTTGGCGACTTTCTCCTCGGCGCGTTCGGCCCCCTCATCTTCGTCTGGAGCGATCTCTATATCATCTTGCTCATCCATACTTTCAATATGCCCTATATGTGCACAGTGGTCAAATGCAAAAGGGCCGGCGATTGCCGGCCCCCTGACTAGAACGGACGACGACGACGGCCCTCTGGTGGGCGCGCTGGGCCAGAAAAGAAAGCTCGGAGCACCATCCAGACGGTGACAAGGCCGGAAAAATACAGGGCCCACCCCATATCGATGTATGCCGATAGCCACTGGGTGAGCCATACCCCCGGGAAGAGGGACAAGAGGCTCCCGTCCCCCATGAAGAGGACCCACATCGCCATTACGCAGGCGAGCAGGAGGTAGTCGACCGCCCGAAATACTCTATGCATCTCACCCTCCATTTTTAGCTTTGAGGAGTGTCTACTCGGACTCTACAATAAACACGAAAGGGCCGCCAGGTGGCGGCCCTCGGATGGTATGTCAGGGAATTGTGTGGACAACCCCCTCCACCTCGACAGCCTGTACGTCGTTTGCGGCCCGGAGCGTCTCGAGCGCTCGCGGATCTATTGACCCTGTGAGCACACCGGTGTGCGGGAGTATCCGCTCGGTGGTGAGGCCAAGCTCTCCTAGTCTCTTGGCCGCCTCGGCGGCCTTACCATTACAGTGCTCTGCCAGATACACCAATACCTTCATCGTACCCTCCTTAATTCCATCTCTGTTCCCACCTTACTATACTCACTCGCATTCATCAAACAAAACCGCCCGAGAGGGTGGTTTTGGCAACTAACGCTTCGACCACTGCGGGGCCTTGCGGGCCTTCTTGAGGCCTGGCTTATTGCGCTCTTTAGCGCGCGGGTCGCGAGTGAGGAGATGCGCGCCCTTCAAAGTAGCGCGAGTGTTGGGTTCGGCCTTAATAATCGCGCGCGCGATAGCGTGGCGGAGCGCGCCTGCCTGCGCGGCGATACCACCACCCTCGACATGAGCCGAGACGGCGTAGTGCTCGGCGCTCTCGGCGATAGCAAGGGCCTCCTCGGCGACCTTGGCGCGCTCATCAGTCTTAAAATAGTCCTTTACACTCTTGCCGTTGACGACCACACTTCCCTTCTCGGCCTGCGTGATACGCACGGTGGCCAGCGCGGTCTTGCGGCGTCCCACAGCATTGATATACGTCGTAGCCATACTATGCTGTAATCGTGAGATTCTTCATCCGTGGCGTACGCAAACGATTTCGAGGAATCATGCCATCAACGGTTTTGCGGACAACCTCTTCGACGCCTTTCTTCGCAATCACTTCATCCATACGCACCTCACGTAGGCCGCCGGGGTAGCCCGTGTAGTGGGTATAGACCTTGCCCTTCACCCGGCGCTCCGGGAGGTGGAGCTTGGCTACATTCTCGATACGCACCTTGACCGGATGGGCGCGATTCTGGGCATAGAGTGCCGAGCGCTTACCAAGGAGAGCATGGGCCGCCTCACTCGCCACGCGACCAAGCGTGCGGTCGGTCGCGTCGATAGTGTAGGTGGTGGCTGGGGCTTCTTTGGTAGGCGTCATAACAGAGTATAGATACTAGACAAAGGCGATATACGCAAGCTTGCGAGCATCATTAGCCCCACGCTTGGCACGCTTCACCACCCGCGTATAGCCACCGGCGCGGTCAGCATAGCGCGGTGCGATAGCGCTGAAGAGTTTTTTAACTGCTTCTTCGTCCTGCAATCGAGTGATGGCAAGTCGACGTGAGGCGAGCGTATTCTTCTTGCCGTAGGTAACGAGGCGCTCCACAAACGGGCGGAGTTCCTTGGCTTTAGCCTCGGTCGTCGAGATACGTTCGTGGATGACCAGCGAACGCGCCAACGAGCGCAGAAGCGCCTTGCGCTGGTTCGTTGGCCTATTGAAGATGCGGGGTCGGGCTCGCTGGCTCATACAGAAGTATCTCGTGAGCAGTATTAATCGGCTTTGAGCGTAAGACCATGGGTGGCGAGTGCTTCTCGTATTTCTGCAATAGCCTTCTCGCCGACCCCATCAAGCTCAAGGAGTGTTGTCGCAGACTTGCGGGCGAGGCCTGCGGCGCTCTTAATACCGGCTCCTTCGAGTGCCGAGGCGATGCGCGCTGAAAGCTCAAGATCAGCAACTTTGATCTTCGAGGCGTCTGGTCCGGTCGTTTCATCTGCTACCGTTGTGCTCGCGAGGGAGTCTTGGGCTGATTCTTTGGCACTTTCTTGGAAGCCGATAATGGCCGAGAGCTGATGAATCATGGTCTCGATAGATTGCTCAAGGGCCGCCCGTGGAGCGAGCGTGCCATTGGTCTCAATGAGGATACGGACTCGATTGAAATCGGTCCGATCGCCCACACGCATATTCTCAACTTCGTAGTTAACCCGGCGGATAGGGGTGAAGGTGGCATCGAGCGCGATGGTGCCGATGTCTACCTTCTCCTTGGTAAGTACCTCGCGTGGAATATAGCCAAGTCCCCGCTCGATAGTGGCCTCAAGTTCGAGAGAGCCCTTGCCCGAGAGGTCGGCGATATGTTGATCAGGGTTCGCTATCTCAACCTGGCTCGGGAGCTTAAAATCTTTCGCCGTGATTGCCTTCGTACCACTTGCCGTAAGTGATATGGTCTGGGGTTCGTCGCCATGCAGGACAAACTGTACACGCTTCAAGTTGAGCAAGAGTTCCATGACGGTTTCGCGCATGCCCTCGATAGTGGCAAACTCGTGTGCAATACCCTCTATCTTGACCTGGGTCACCGCCGCGCCCGGGAGCGAGGAGAGGATAATGCGGCGCAGGCTGTTCCCCAGGGTATGGCCATACCCTGGATAGAGCGAATCAATCTCATAGATGCCCTGCATACCCTCTTCAGAGACTATGCGGGGCTTAGACGGGAGGGTGATGTGGTATTCCATAACTCAATCAATTACCAATTGTTTGTAAATATTATCGCGTATAGAACGAGAGCACCGCGCCGAGGTCCCCAGCCGGGTCGGCCGAAGCGGTCGTGGGCCGCGCTACTATCGTCCCCTCCATCGCGCGAACGTCGAAGGAGAGCCAGGATGGTAGCGAGCGCTCGCGCTCGGCAAAGCCCGCAAGCAGGCCGTGCTCCTTCGAGCCTTCGCGCACCCCGACACGATCGCCGACCGAGAGCGCGTAGGAGGGGATGCGCGTCTTGCGACCATTAACAGTGAGGTGCCCGTGTGCCGCCATCTGGCGCGCGCCGCGGCGCGTAGAGGCAAGGCCCATGCGCCAGACAACATTGTCGAGACGCATCTCCAGCTGTTCGTGGAGTTGTTCCGAGGGACTCGTTGTGACACCGGTATGAGCCACAAGAGCACGATTGATATAGTTGCGGAACTGCTTCTCGGGGAGGCCGTAGGTGATACGTACCTTCTGTTTCTCAAGCATCTGCTTACCGTACTCGCTCTGGCGGCCGCGACGGCCGCCCCGCTTGTTCTTAGCGGAGCGGTCTGCAGAGAGCGCAAACTTTTGCGTCTGCGCCTTCTCGAAGACGGAGGCACCGAGGCGCTTAGCAATCTTGTAGCGTGGTCCAGTTTTCATACAATAGTAATGGGTAGTATAGGGCTATACGCGGCGTGGCTTCGGGGGGCGTGGACCGTTGTGGGGTACGGGTGTCGCATCTTTGATGGTACGTATCTGAATCCCCTTGCCTGCAAAGGAACGCAGTACGCTCTCGCGGCCAGCCCCCACGCCACGGATAATAACCGCCGCCTCCTTGAGACCAATCTGTATACCCTTCTCACCAAGAAGCTCGCCCACCTTACTCGCGGCATACGGGGTAGACTTGCGCGCTCCCGAGAAGCCGAGCGCTCCAGCCGAACTCCCAATAACAACATTGCCTGACTCGTCGGTAATAACCGCCTTGGTGTTATTAAACGTGGCCTCGATATGGAGGATGCCCTTCTCAAGCCGACGCTTAGAGGCTTTGGCGAGGGCGCGGTCCTTGCGACCTTGGTCAAGGCCGCGTCCGCGCTTCTTGATGATACGTTTCTTTCCCATAGCTAGGTTTTCTCAAGCGTACGGCGACCACTGGTCATCGTCTTGCGGACATTGCCACGGCGCGTGCGCGAGTTGGTCTTGGTGCGCTGACCGCGCACCGGGAGCCCACGCTCATGGCGCGAGCCACGGATAGAACGAATGTCCTTCAGGCGCTTGATATGTTGGCCTATCTCGCGACGGAGCTCGCCTTCAATGACGAAACCCTCGGCGAGCGAACGAACCCTCTGCTCTTCCTCGCTTGAGAGCTCACTCCCCTTTTTACTCACCGGTATCCCTGCCTTCTCTAGAATCTGGCGCGCACGCGTTGGCCCAATGCCGAAGATGAGCGGCAGTGAATACGCGAGCTGTTTGTTATCGGGAAGTGTGACGCCAGCGATACGCATAGTAAACGTTTAAATAAGTAACTACAAAATTAGCCCTGGCGCGCCTTACGGCGCGGATTGCGCTTGTTGATACGGTAGAGGCGCCCGCCCCGGCGGACGAGCTGATCTCCTGGCTGTTGGATTTTAATAGAGGCACGGACTTTCATCGTGAACGCAGAAGCAAATTATCATTAAGTAAGTCGACGCACGATACGTGCACGTCCGCCATAGGGATCAAGCACCATCTCGACGTGGTCCCCAACGAGGACACGGATACGATGCAGGCGCATCTTCCCCGCAAGGTAGGCAAGTATAAGCTCCCCCACCACCTCTTCGCCAGCCTCCTCTTGAGGAAGCAGGCGTACACGAAAGAGCGAGTCAGGCAGAACCTCTTCGACGACGCCGTTTGCCGTCTTTGTATCCTCGCTATCGCTCATGCAGATGCCTCGTCAATGTAGCAGTTGTAGCCAAGGTCGTCAAATCAGGGGTTCGATGGGGCCGAGACTGACACCGAGATAGCCGAGGGGTCCTGGGGGAAAGTCTGCTTCCAGAAGGGGCGCAGAACAAGTATGGCTCGCTTGACCTCGGGGTAGCTGGTGAGCGCTACCTGGGCCTCGGAGCGACTTTTCCCTGCCACCGCCGTGGCTATTTGCATAGGGTCTATAGCCGCAACGAGGGAGGCGGTACCGGAGAGAGTAAAGGCAAGCGCATCTGTGTCGGCGGCCGGCATGGCCGAAGTCAGTGCGAGGGTGAGGGAGGTACCCGTACCAAGAGTTACATCGCCCCCTTGGTACTCCGTGCCAGTAGCGGTGAGAGCAATGGCCTTCGCGAGTGCCGCGCTTGGGAAGATAACCGCAGTAATAGTCCCCTCCTCATGTATATCAGCTTTCCCCGCAGTGTTAGAGGGAGTAGGAGATGCCTCTCGATAGGAAATAACGCTTGCTCCCGGGAGAAGGGTGTACCCTTCGGGTACCTGGCTCTGCAGAGCGGAGGCAAGGTCTGGCGCGAGTGACCCCTGGAGCGCGGTAGTAGCCACCTGCTCCGCCGCGGCATCGACCACGGGCACGGAGCCTTCAGCACCTCCAACCATAGCCGAGGTTGAGCGTGCATACACCGCATTAGCCTGGGGTGTCCCAGCAAGGCCGGGGACAGTAAAGGATGTTGCCGCAACATTGTAAGAAGGGCCGGGTGCATCTGCGTACGCGGTAGCGCTCACTGACCCGGGTTTGTCAGTGGTACCAGCCGGGACGGTAACCGCGCTGTGGATGCGGAAGATGAGGCCCGAAGCGGTCGCGAAACGAGTTTTTGCAACTAGCTTTTGTGGCTTGGCCTCGGTGTTATAGATGGTAATGGGCCCGGAGGCGCTGGCAGTGACCTGCTTGGTGCCTGTAGCAGGGATAGTCTGAATCACCTCTTTGCTCGCCATGATGACTTGGAATGGTAGGTCGGTGGTCCCACCTGCACTAAAGGAGCCCTGGACGGTAGCCGAGCTCGTGGTCGGCACCACTTCGACCTTAGCACTTGAGAAATAGATTAAAGCCGCAACGGAGCCGCCGATGACCACCAGAGCGATGAATACGGTGGTAAAGGGGAAGCGGCCTCGGGGACGACTGCGAGGAGGTGGATGACCTACAGAGGGCTCGGGTCGTTCAGAACGGCGGGACGGTGGGACGATGTCTTCGAATGTGCGCATGGTCGCTAGTATAGCAGGGTGGCCAAGGGCGCCAATGGGCGCTGTCCACTCCATTAGGGACCTTCTTGGTAGTGGGCCATAAGCATGAGGCGGATATCTGGCAGGGAGAGTGGCGCAATAGTTACAGGCGGTAACTGTGTTCCCGAGACTGATATGACCCTCGGTGGTTTATCCGATAGCCACAAGGCACCGAGTGCTGTGCTCCCAAGCCCCGCGACAAGACTCGGTGCGGCCTCTTCCCCAGCAAGGAGCAACAACGTTCGTGGTAGTGGATACGCTTTGGTTATCTCGCCAAGCCCCTGGAGCACAGCGGCCACGAATGTTGTTGTGTCTACATAGGCGAAGGCCTCGGTGACGACTACCAGTGTGCCACTGCGTACGAGCGAGAGCGTTACGCCCTGCCCCACGGTGTCTATGATAAGGAGATCGCGCTCATGTATAAATGCCTTACGTAAGGATTGGAAACGTAATGATGGCCCGCTTATATACACTGCTTCTGACGCATGAAAATATCGTGCAAGGGTAGACTCTACAGCGCCCGCAAGCGCGGTGTCTATTGAAGAGGTCAGGATTATCAAGGAGGCTCGGCGCGCACGCTTGCCATAGGGATTCTTGGTTTGGTACCCATTGAGGCGTATGTCGACGACATGCTCCTCAACACGGTAGGCAGGATCGACCGGCTTCTCGGCGTGTCCGCGCGCAAGGATGCCCGTCACCATCCGTTTGGTGAGGGTGAAGAGGGTGTCCTGGCCCACTTCTTCAGTGCGCACCACGGTACTCTCCCAGGGCGAATCTATGGAGACGAGGATTTCGTCAATAGAGCCACTACCCGTAGTCTGGGCTAGTGCTGGGGCGCCCTCGCGTATGAGAGCCTCGCCGAGGATATCAAGAGCTCGCACCAACGCGGCATGGCTTGTCTCGCCAGGACGAGCAATGACCGGTACTCGTTTGTCGTAGCAGAGCACTGGAGGCCTCTCTCGCGGATACGCCACATACGCACCCGCTATTGAATTGGGGCCAATATCGATACATACGCGCGAGCGCGTTCGCGCACCGCGCGAAAGAGAACTCACGAGAGCCATGTCCTTATGCTAACACAGCTCTAATACGTCGAACGCCGAAAGAAGTTCCCTCTTCTTTAATAATTTTGAAATGCATATTACCTTCTCCCAACACGCTGGTATTAGTAACATGCGGACCGCCGCAGAACTCTATCGAAAAGGCGTTGTTGAGGGGCCCGACTGAATAGACCGAGACCATATCGGGATAGGTAGCGCCGAATTCGTGCTCGGCCCCAATCTCTTCTGCCTCCTCTCTCTTTATGTCGGTGCGGACGACTGGAATCGCTTCAGCAATTTTGTCGTTTACTATCTTCTCCACTGCACCAATCTGTTCCGACGTCACCTTCTTGTCATAACTGAAATCGATACGGAGTCGTTCGCTCGTGATATTACTCCCTCGTTGGTGGACCTCGGGGCCAAGCACTATCTGGAGGGCCTTCAGCAGGAGGTGGTGGACCGTATGGTACTTGATAGTCTGCTCCGCGTGGTCAGCAAGCCCACCCGCGAACCTCTGCGCGGCCCCAGTTCTTGAGAGTGTTTGGTGTGCTTCCACCAGTTTCCCCACCGCCCCCATATCTATGGCGATACCGCGCTCTTTCGCAATCTCCTCGGTAAGCTCAATGGGGAATCCGTAGGTTGTATACAACTCAAACACACCCTCTGCCCAAAAAGTGGACATCGGATGTCCACTTTTGGCTATGAGCTTATCGAGCTCACGTAGACCATTTGTAAGAGTTTTGCGGAACTGTGCTTCCTCTTTATTTAATTCGTCTCTAATTTTGTCTGCCGCGGCTACTACGAACGGATACTGCTCGGCATAGGCCGCGCCGAAGCCCTTGGCAACGTCAGCGAGTACGGCATCCCTGATACCAAGTTTATCGACCTCGCGTATCGAGCGGCGGATAAGGCGCCGGAGTACATACCCCTGTTCGGTATTGCTTGGTGTAATGCCCGAGGCAAGAATAAATGAGGCCGCACGGATGTGATCCAAAATGATCCTAAACGACTTCGTATCTGCGTCACCATTTGGTACAAGGTTCGACCTTGTATATTGTTTGCCAGAGCGAGACTCAAGCACGGTGCGTGCGAAATCGAAGACATCGATGAGGAAGATGTCTGGATTATCGAGCGTGGCGGCGGTGAGACGTTCAAGACCGCCACCAAAGTCGACGTTTTGTTTAGGAAGTTTTGAGAACGACCCATCGGCTCCTTTGAGGTGCTCCATGAAGACGGAATTCCCTATCTCCATGAAGCGTCCGCAGTCGCAGTTGGGGTGGCAATGCTCACCAAAGGCAGGATCATGGGGGGTGCCGAAGTCATAGAAAATTTCAGAATCGGGGCCGCCGAGCTCCCCTGCAGGCATGTTCTCTGGGGTACCGGAACGGCTCCACCAATTTTTTTTCGCGTCGTAGAAGCTGATGCGATTTTCTGGTATGCCAATGCTCTTCCATATCTCGGCTGACTCGGTGTCCTTGGGGAGATTACGTGTATCGTCGCCTGCAAAGCAGGTCACCCACAGGCGCTCTTTTGGTAGATTGAGCTCTTCAGTTAGGAACTGGTAGAGCCATGGCAACTGTTCTTTTTTAAAATAATCTCCCAGACTCCAGTTTCCCAGCATTTCGAAAAAGGTCGTATGGCGATTGTCGCCAACCTCATCAATATCACCTGCACGGAACGAGAGTTGACTGTTAACCAGCCGCACGCCCTTCGGATGCGGCTCTCCGAGGAGGTAGGGCACCAACGGTTGCATACCACTGCTCGTAAAAAGCGTGGTCGGGTCGTTCTCTGGGACTAGGGACGCTGAAGGAATAATGGCATGTCCGCGTGCCGCGAAGAAATCGAGGTAGCGTTTCCGGGCGTCGGAGACGGTCATGGGAGGCACGATAGCATACCCGACTCACTTCATATACTATGCGGTCATTATGGCTACGAAAAATTGGGGCTTTGATGTGCGGGATATTGATACAAAGGTACGGCCACAGGACGATTTCTTCCACTATGCGAGCGGCGCCTGGATGAAGAAGCATCCGATACCGAACAGTGAGGCTCGATGGGGTTCATTTACCCAACTCCGGCAGACCACCGACGTACAGCTCCACGGACTCCTTAAAAAAGTGGTGAATAAGAAACGAGTTCTACACGGGAGCCCCGAACAGATGATAGGTGACTTCTATCGCTCTGGGGCTGATCTTGCGGGGCGTCGGAGGCTTGGACTCACTCCCATCAAGAGCATGTTAGAGCGAATTGGGAGCATACAAACCCCTACCCAACTCATGCACACCATCGCGCACCTAGAACGCGTCGGCCTCTCGGGTATATGGGGCAACGCCATTGACCAGGATATGAAGAACAGTGAGAAATACCTCCTGTACTTCTTCCAAAGTGGGCTCGGCATGCCCGACCGTGACTATTATCTAAAGAATGACGCAGAATCAGTACGGGTACGTGAGGCCTATGTCGCGTATCTCGAACGTCTCCTAACGCTGTCGGGCCGGGGGAAGACTGCGCGCGACGATGCGACGACGGTCTACATGATTGAGAAAGCGCTCGCGAAGATATCGATGAAGAAAGAGGACATACGCGATGTTGATAAGACCTATCACAAGATGACCTTAGCCGGCCTTACTCGGCTCGCGCCCACTATCGATTGGCCAGGATACTTCAAGATCATTGGTGCCGCTCCACGCGAGGTTATCGTGATGCAACCAGATTTTATAGAGAAGGGAGCCCGACTGCTCGCCTCGGCGCCCATTGAGGATTGGAAAACGTACCTGGTGCTTCACACCATCAGCGGTTTCGCCGGAGCCCTCACCCCGGAGCTCGAGAAGGCAAGTTTCGCCTTCTACGGCACGACCCTCTCGGGGACTACCCATATGAAGCCGTTGTGGCGACGCATATTACGAACGGTGAATGGGAGCCTTGACGAGCTCTTTGGTGAACTCTATGTTGCGGCCCACTTTGGTAAAGAAGCGAAGCGCAAGGTCTCCGACATTGTTGATGACCTCTTCCGCGCCTATGAAGCCCGTATCAAGAACCTCGACTGGATGACCCCAGCAACCAAAAACAAGGCAGTAAAGAAACTTCGTCAGATGAATCGCAAGCTCGGGTACCCCGACAAGTGGAAGAGCTACCGAGGACTTATGGTGCGAGCGGATGACTACGCGGGCAATCTAATGCGCACTGCAGAATATGAGCATAGGCGAGAGATGAGACGGCTCTCTAAACCCGTAGATCGCAAGGAGTGGTTTATGAGCCCCCAGACAGTCAATGCGTACTGTAGTTTCGGCCTAAACGATATTGTCTTCCCTGCCGCTATCCTCCAACACCCGTTCTTTGACGCGAAGGCTGATGATGCCTTCAACTACGGGGCGATGGGTTCGGTCATTGGCCACGAGATTACCCACGGCTTCGATGATCAGGGCTCTAAATTTGACGGCCAGGGCAACCGTAAGACGTGGTGGACCGGGGCGGACAGAGTGCGATTCGAAAAGAAATCTAAACGCGTTGTACAAGAGTTCAGTACGTATGAGATAGAGCCTGGTACACGGATAAACGGCAGACTCACGCTCGGTGAAAACATCGCCGACCTCGGTGGGCTCTCTATTGCCTTTGATGCCTACATGCTTCGACTGAAGGAGACGGGCCACAAGACTATAGGCGGCTTTACGCCCGAACAGCGTTTCTTCCTTGGCTATGCAGGCACCGAGCGCGAACAGCAACGGCCAGAGGTGGCCCGCACCCAAGTGATGACCGACCCACACTCACCATCAAAGTTTCGCGTCAACGGTCCACTCTCGAATCTTCCCGAGTTCTATGCGGCTTTTGGTGTGAACAAAGGTGACAAACTCTATCGCTCACCCGCCGAGCGCGCCAAGATCTGGTAACTCTATGCGGTAAGCACCTCGCGCTCGCGGGCATGGGCCTCGTGGAGACGCTTGGTGAGGCGGTGCTCGGGGAGGCGTCTCGTGGCGATGTGGAGTAGCTCGCCGTGGAACCAGAGGTAACGCGTGGGGTCTCCACCCATGCGCGCGAGTACGGCGGTATCCCCTCGCTTGAGAGCCTCAAGCTTGCTCTCAATATTATCTACTTTATCAGCTATTGAAATAAGGAGAGCATCGTCTGGAGCCTCTTCGAGATGTGCAAGGTACGCAACCTTGCGCTCACGCCAAGGAGTCTTCACTTCTCCATTCGTCTTCTGTTCGCTCACATGCTCGACGAGCTCGGCCACGCGCTCATTAAAGGCCGCAACAATTTCTTCGCGCGTCGTCTCCGTATCTTCGAGCGTATCGTGCAGGAGGGCGGCCGATACCACATCATCCTCTGCTCCGTCTTCGGCAACGAGGAGGGCTACAGAAAAAAGGTGGGTGACATAGGGCAGGGGCTCGCTCTCGGCCCGGAAATGCCCGTGGTGCTTCCTGGCCGCGAACTGTACCGCCTTCTTTATCTGCGGCGTGTGATTCATAGCATCACTATACCCCTCTTAACATGAATGGGCCCCGCAGTGAAGCGGGGCCCCTGGTGTGGCTGTAAGCTACGCATTGTCGAGAGCGGGGTCGCCAGTGCCCCATGCGCCGATGACCGCCTCGTCAGCCCACGGGCCATATCCGTGGACGACAATAATAAATAGGGCACGTATGTCGGCGTTAAGGTACTCGATGAACACCCGCGTGTCTTCAATGGCTAGGGCCTTTTCGGCGCGTAGGCGTAGCGACTCGGGGAGCCATGGCGCACTCGGCGGAATAACGAATTCTCCTTGGGTAGAGAAGGCGTGCGCGCGAGTCCACCTGCTAGCCGCCCTACCAAGAAGGGTCCCCTTTAGCAGGCGGGCGCTCTCACAACCAGAGACGAGACATACGGCTGGCAACGAGAAGATGAAACTGGGGAGGAGGTAGTTCTCTTGGCCAAAGGCGAAGAGCGCCATACCTGCGAAGAAACCCGCTAGGCAAAGGCCGAGGCATCCCCATGCTAGGTAGGGTCTTGGTAGTCTCCCCATCTGTATAAGATGGTCAGTGGGGCGTAGGAGCGAAATATACAACATCACCTCGAGGGTGATGTTGAGGATCTCCCCAGCCCACCCGAGCGGACCGTCCCGCAGGGTGCGAACGACGGCAATCTTGCAGTCGAGTACATCCTTTGTTGGCAGGATGGGGACACCAGCACAGTCCAACCGAGCTATTAGTAGAGGTCTCTCCATCTCGATATCTCCCGGAAAGGACTGGTGCGTTAGCACACCGCTGGCCCGAGAGTATCACAAAACAAGAGGTTAGAGCCAGTCTATTTTCAAGTACCACCTAGCAGAAATCCACCCGTTAATAATAGTACAAAGATGGGTAAGGCCAGATAGGGATAGAATATTTGAAGCAATTTTGATGCAAAAACTTTTTCGGTAAAGACAAGATATGCGAATACCAAGAAGCTACCCATAAGCCACGCATAACCAACCATGAGCCAGATTTCGATTGGGCAGTTTCCTGAAGTACACGAATCGGTTGCCATAACACTGATGCTCCCAACAAAAAGGTACAGGACCCCTGCCCCTATAATCTTGAGTATTTTTGTGAGTAGAGTACTAGGTTTATGCACTCTTGGTCTAAATATCAGCCACACGACAAAAAGCATGACGGCAATCGGCAAAAGTTCCATGGCCCCAAACAAGGTCATACCAAATATTTGGGTAGTGTTCATACTGCTCCATACTACCATCACACTTACTAGGTTGTCTGATTGTTCACAGCCAGTTGATAGGAGTCTGGTGGTGCTCAAGAAGATAGTCGTTGGCACGGGAGAAGGGGCGGGAACCGAAGAAGCCGGAGTGGGCGGAGAAAGGCGAGGGGTGCGCTGACTCAATGGTGAGATGCTTAGCGCGATCAATGTGCGATCCTTTGGCCTTGGCATAGTTGCCCCAGAGGATGAATACCAGATGCTCGCGCTTTTCTGAAAGTGCCTTGATAGCCGCATCAGTAAAGGCCTCCCAGCCCTTGCCTTGGTGCGAACCCGCCATGCGTGCCTTCACCGTGAGAGTCGCGTTTAAAAGAAGGGCGCCCTGCTTGGCCCATGACGTAAGATCACCTTTTTGCTTAGGACACGCCGTGTCCAAAATTTTGGACACGGCGTGTCCTAAATAATGGTCGGACGCGAGTTCCTTATAAATATTCTGAAGAGAGGGTGGAAGCGCCGTACCTTCATCTACTGCAAAACAGAGGCCATTGGCCTGCTTGGGGCCGTGATACGGGTCTTGTCCTAAAATGACCACGTTTACTTTTTCAAATGGACATAAATCAAAAGCGCGAAAAATGAATTTTGGTGCTGGATATACCGCTTCATTCGCATACTCCTTCTTCACAAAGTCAGTAAGTTCTTTAAAGTAAGGTTTCTCAAACTCGTCTTTGAGAACTTTCCCCCAGGATGGGTCTATGCGCACTTGCATGGTAGTTATGCCTTACCCTTCTTGTGCTGGGCGATGAGGGCCTTCCCTGCCGCTTCGCGGTAGGTGCAGAAGTCGCATGGGCCGCCGCCGAAGGCCGTGCCTATGGGGGGTATCTCTTCGCTTACAAGCATTTTCTTGAGATTGTCGAGCGCAGGCTCTACCCAACCATCATCACCGACATAAGGAATCAGAACCGTGTCAAACTCAAGCTTGCCATCAAAAGCTTTTGCATCGGACCTGCCATTTACATATACGAAGTAGCCTGTCGGCGAGACGCGGAAGCCGTTACCACGAAAGAGCCACTGATAGATTTCCATCTGCCGCTTATACGAGGGATAGAGGTCATCGGCACTTGAGGGCCCCTCCTTCTTGCTTGTGGCTTTGTAATCGACAATGAAAAGCTCGCCAGAAGGCGTAATCCAAGCGTCGTCAATACCACCTCGCAGGAGCACGTTCGCTGGCTCATACGTTCGGGAGACGCCACGACGAAGCGCATCGCGCCATTCTTCCATCCGCTCATGGGCCAAGGGGACCGCATCAAGCCCGTAGTGCGCCATCAGAGGGTGAGCCGTACCCTCGGCTCGGTGAGTATCAAACTCTCGCTTCAGGAGCTCGTCGACCGCGTTATTGAGCGTAAAAGAGGGGCCAGAAGGACGACGCACCCCAAGACGCATATCAAGGTACGCACAGCGCGGGCATTCACAAAAAAGATCGAGTTTAGAGCGGGAAAGCTTAAAGGGCTCTTTTGAGGACGGGTCAAAGAGCGCGTTGCGCCTGAATCCAGTACCGGCCATATCACTCCGTACCGTTGAAGTAGGCAATCGCCGGCGCCCCCGTGTCGAAGTCGACATACACACTATCAGTCGCAGGATCAAACGAGCCATTACCGTCATCTCGGTAAAGCTCGATAGCATAGTGTCCCCCGATCTCGGTATTGCGCAGGAGCGAGATAGAGAAATGTGTTCGAGGGCCTGTGGCGCGCGCGGCGCCAAGGGTGTTCCCCAGACTCCGGCCCTCAAACTCGCGCACTGCCACCCACACCCCCGGAGGAGGCACGGTTACTGACTCAACGATAACCACATTTCCTGCCTGCTGGTGAGCAACTGAGATAGCGCTACTCGCAGGCAGAGCGTATACCGACGAAGTCATGGTGGGGTCGTTCAATGAACTCTTGCCGACAAGCGATAGGTTCCCGAGAGTGGGCGGTCTGCCTGCGGTGCTACTAAACCACGCCGCGCTACCCGCGAGGCCGACCATGATACCAATAATGAAAGTCAGGAGTGGAATACCCATGCCTATACGCTACCACAAGGGCGCTAGACTGTCTGGGGAAGGTCGGTGAGCTCGCGCGCCTCGGCAAGTACCTCTCCTACCTTCGCCGGCTGGAGGTGGAGCGTGTCAAGGCGCGTACGGTCGGACAGGAGCATGTCAACGGCAATGGTGCCCTGGCCGACAAGAAGCCGCTTCTCGGCGGTCGAAAGACCCGTAAGGGTGGTAATGGGGTAAACGCGCGCACGGCACATACGAACAAAGAGATTCTCCCCTTCGGGGAAGCTCCAGCCGAGGAGCTCGACCCCGGCACACATCGCGTACGCGATAGCCTCGGAAGTGAACTTCGTATTCGTAACCAGGAGGCCACGATCTATCGGGCAGGAGCGCACTGCCGGGTCGCACGAGAAGATATCGTCAAAACGGCTCTTCACATAGAGAGCAATCTTAAGGTCAGTTTTGTACCCAGGATCATTGTGATACTTCAGCTCGGCGGCAAGATAGGTATTGTCGGCGGCGTGTGACGCGTAGAAGTCGACCTCGTGCGTAACACACTTACCCTTAATCAGTTTGCGCGTCTCGACGCTCCAGCCCTCACTCCTAAAGAGGTGTGAGATAAAGTCTTCAAAGGGATGTCCCGAGGGACCAAACTCAAGGAGCGCGCGTCGGAGTGCATAGCGTGCGGCCACGGGTCTCCCCCCTTCTTTACGCAAGAGCGCAAAGGCGCGGCCGTAGACCTCTTTAGACGAGGTGCCCGGCACGATGGTAGTCGCGATGTGTGAGGCGATACGCTCGGCCGTGTGGACACCGGTGCCCGCACGCACGAGAGACGAGACGAGTCGCCGCTCGTCGAAGGGCTCGACCGTGCGGTCAGCCTTGACGATGGTTGGCGCACTCATAGGTTCGTGGTCGTGGCAGGCATACCGTTAATGCGTACCTCTATAGGCACCCCCTGCGGCGCAGTTGCCGATACAGAGAAGCTCTGTTTAGTGGGTACCACGAGACACAGTTCGTTATCAGGAGGTAGCGAGAGGGTTACGAGAATATGCGGGCTTCCCTTGGTTTCGTCGACCGACGCATCGGCGGAGACAGTAGTGCACGCGTCAGGGGCCATAACAGAGCCACTAATGGTGTGGACTCCCTTCTTAAAAGAGTCCCGAAGCTCTACAGGTGGCACGAGCGCACCCATGGTCTCGCTCCCATTCTCAGCAACCTCACGCGCGCGTGGCACCGAGAGCATGAAGCCCACAACGATGACGAGGCCGATAATGAGGGCCGCGGCCCAGAGCCGGGTATGATGAAACATCATTCAATGATAGCACCGCCAAGACATTCGTCACCGCGATAGAATACGAGGGATTGTCCTGGAGCAGGCGCCTCTGGAAGGGCTGTGGTGGGTAGGAATGTATCGTTCTCAATATGCCCCGGGATACTTGGCCCGTGGTAGCGGTACTGCGCCATGACCGGCCCTGACCACTCGGCCAGACGGTGGGGATGTGTAAAGCGAAGCGAGGACGGCGTGCGCGGGGCAGACCCGATATCAATACTTCCCTGCTCGATATTTTTACCAATAACATACCCACCCGGTACGCGCTCACCAATCGTGTGGAGGACGGCTGGAGTATCCCCCAACTCCGTACGTAAGAAATCCTTAATTGATAGCGTGCCTAGGAAACAGACACCCTGGCTGTCGGGCTTATCGGCCACAGGGAGCTTAAAACGCTTGGCGAGGGCACGCACTTCGCCCTTACTCATACCGCCAAGTGGAAACAGAGTACATGCTAGCACCTCTGCCGGCACCGCCCAGAGGAAATAGCTTTGGTCTTTCGCAGAGTCTAATCCGCGCAGAAGAGTCGCTGAAGGGGGTACCGTTCTTGCGTAGTGACCCGTTGCAATGAAATCAGCTCTGTATCCGGTCGCGTAACGATAGAAAGCGCCAAACTTGACCTCCCGATTGCACATGACGTCGGGGTTAGGCGTGCGGCCAGCCTTATACTCGGCGAGAAGGTAATCAATAACGCCTTCTTTATATTCAGCACTTGCGTCCAGGGTCTCAAACGAGATATGGAGTCGCGCCGCTACCCGCATCGCGTCCCGCCGCTCAGCGGCCCATGTGCAGGGCATGTGAGGCGGGTACCATCCCTTAATAAAGACTCCAGTCACCTGCGCACCTGCATCTTGCAACAGTGCGGCCGTGACCGCTGAATCGACGCCGCCCGATAGGGCGACAAGCACGCGCTTCCCGTTCACATCCATAGGCCCATCTAACCATGCTTGACAGGCTGATGGAAGATGCGACGATATGTATGAGCCAACAAGAGGGAGTATGTTCATGGACGGAGGCTCTTCGGTAGATCTTTCGGTTCCCCCCGCGACAATGATGGCCCTTCTCATTCGCATTTGCATCAGCAACGCAGACGGGAAGGGCCAAAGGCGCGAGGCAGAGATGTTCACCTTGCGTGACCCACAGTATCCGACCACCAAACTCGCCCGTATCACCGTACGCGAGGGGTGGTTACCAGCGGAGGTTAGGCGAGTTGGCGGGCAATACTGGCTCGTTCTCCCCAAGATCTCTGCAGGCCTCGTGGTTGGCCTGTGGGAGAAGGCGTGGGACAATAATATTATCGAAATCGAAACAAGCACCGACGGACAAACATGGTGCGAGATCGATAGATGGGAGGATTTCAAGCATGCAACAGGCACGAAGGAGTAGATGCGAGAAGCCGCGCGAGAGGACCCAAGAGGGACCTGTCGCGCGGCTTTTGCCATTTAGTGGAAACGGGTCCCGGGCCGGACATAGTGCGCGCTACTTTGGGCTACACAGAGCGTCGAGGCTTGACACTTCCGGCAGAACTCAAGAAAGGCGGCCAGCTGGGTCTCACACACGACGAGGATGGCGGGCGGCACGGCCGAGAGGAGCCGCGGCGCAGTCTCATTAACCGTAATCTCGGTACTGGGTCCGAAACGAAACCCGCCTAGATGGCGAACGAGCGAGAACATCCACTGCTCACCTTGGCGTCGGCTGGGGCGGCATCGTGTGACATACCCAGAATAGAGAAATGGTGTGCGATCTTCTGGATTGCCAAGTGGGGCCGGGTGGCCGTCGTTGCTAGGCGAGGGTATGATGAAGAACTTAGGGTCACTGATTTCTTGACGCATCGCACGTCTCCTACAGGCACTCTAGGAGAAGTATAGCGGACTACCGCAGGTAGGTACGCAGATTTTTTGTGTGGCCAGCGTAGGTCGTCGCGTAGTGCATGAGCCCATCGCGACCAGTGAGGTAGAAGAGATATGCGGTCTTGGTCGGGTGGAGTGCCGCGCCAATAGAGGAGAGACCCGGGTTACTGATAGGCCCGGGCGGGAGGCCTTTGTGCCGGTAGGTGTTATACGGCGAGTCGACACCAAGATCGTGGTAAGAGGGCGAGTAGGTTTGGCGGCTGTAGATATAGCCAAAAACAGCGTCGACCTGTAGTGGCATCCCCTTCTCAATGCGATTCCACATGATGCCTGCAATCATGTGCCTATCGGTCTCGGTCCGCGCTTCACGCTCAACGATAGAGGCGAGAATGACAATATCAGAAAGTGAATGACCCGAGGCCAAGATGTCAGAGGAGAGTCGCACCATCTTGGCATCAAAGGTGTCTCGGAGCGTCTCGGTAATAGACTCGGCAGATGCCGAGGGCTCAAAGGTATAGGTATCAGGAAAGAGGTACCCCTCGTAGGGCTGAGCGGCCGAGATGAAATCCGGAGCAGATATTTCTGGGAATGCCTTTGCTATCTTTCCTGCCATATCAAGCACGGTCGTCCCCTCGGCAAAAGTAATGCGTGTTGGAGGAATACCGTGGGCACCTCGAGCCAGCCGCCACGCGACGGTTGGGAGCCAGATAGGGCCAGCAAAGCGATATGCGCCAGCCGGAATATCGCCACCCGTGCCTGAAACCCTCCATAGCAGTCTCAAGACGCGCGGATGAGCGATGACACCCGCGTCTGCCAGATTACGTGCAATAGCGGGAGCCGCCTCCCCCTGCGCCACGACAAAAATGCTCCCACTCGGGAAAGGGTGCGGTGGAGCGAGGAAGAGATACGAGAGCGTCCCTATACAGACTATCCCGATGAGGGCTCCCACCCAGAACCATGCATAGCGACGCAGATGAAACTCGGTAGCCGAGCAGACCGCACGACACAACGATACGAAGAATTCCATATACACACTAGACGGGGAGATTCGGCGGTGCTTCCCCAGTGGCTGACTGAATACGCTCCAGAGAAGGCGCTTCCACCGCGTGAGAAGGAACGTGGAAGATAGTTGCGAGCTCCTCGGTACTCATGACCATGGTATCAGCGATATAGGGCTCGTGGAAGAACTGTCGACGCCGGTAGGCCTCGATAAGCCAGGTCCGCACAAGAGTCTTCAGCTTATTGGCACCCAGTTCCCAGGGGTAGTCGTCAAATTGCGTCATCCAGCCACTCGGACGCATCCCATTCCAGCCCTCACTACTGAATTGTTTGAAGACTCCCGTGAGCCCAGCGATAACCATACTGTCGAAACGCTCTGGGGTGGCCAGGTACACTCCACGGGCACCAACGTCAAAGGCGAGCTTCGAGATATTGCGCTCGATAGCGGCAATGAGGTCAGACTGGCCCTTGGTCGGATTCGGGAAGCCCGGCACCTCCTTCCCGGTAGCGGCATCCGTATAGGGCTGACGAGTCTTCTTGCGAATCTCTTCAATCATCACCTGCGCCTCATCCTTCCAGGTAAAGGCCTTGCCATCTTTAGTGAGTTTGTTGTATTTCTCGCCCTTGTGCTGACGTATCACGAGCTGGAGCCACAGGTACTCACCCTTCTTCATGGAGCCCATGAACTCAATAAGATTTGCCATAGGGTCGACCTGCTCGGGCTCCTTCTGCACTCGGTCGAGACCGTACTCGACATAAGTCCTGATGGGCACCGGGTCTTTATTGGTATGGACAAAATCGCATCCCCAGATACTCCACTGATGGGGCGCGGCGCTGATAAGGCGGGTATAGTCAGGCGCTTCGACAACCTGCGCGCCTGGATACTGTGCGTAAATTTGCGTCTCGATGATGCGACGGTAGCCCTTGCGGGTCCAGATATAGAGATGCACCTGGCCCTCAAGCGAGACGATTTCCAGGGACCACCAGGGGCGAACGCCTCCCTCAAAAAAACGTTTATACCAAGTTCCCTCCCCTGGGCCATGATGAAGGCCGGATAGAACCGCTTCCATCGCGAGCGGCGTCTTCTCGATACTGCGTGGCGGTTTTATCTCAAGCACCACATATTCCTGTTTGGCAATAAATTCGGAACGCTTCAAGACCACCCACATCTCGCAGGCGCCTGCTATGAGAATAGAGGGGAGCCAGACCGGGGCCGTAAAGAGTGCGAGCGAGAGCGCAGTCGTAACAACCGAGAACATAAAAATGGTCGCCACCATAAGTAGTGACGCACCAAGGAGAAAGATTGGCCAGGGCTTGAGCCTCACACCAGATTTGGCTCGGAGCTTCTTCACCCAATTCTCAAGTCCAGAAAAGAACGGAAGCATGTGTCTGTAGTGTAGCAAACCACACGGCACCCGGGAGGGTGCCGTGTGGTTTGCAGTGCATTTATGCCGCGGCGTAGCGACCGTCTTTCAGCCGTTTGAAATATCGAGAGTCGTTGAGATTCACTAAGATGGTGTTGTCCTTTACAAAACGGGCCTTCTTCACATGCTTGATAACCTCGTCCTTCTTCAGGGGGCCTTCCGCAGAAAGTACCTCACGAATCACATCCCGCACGACGCCTGGGGTATAGCCCCACTCGGTGAGCGCATAAAGACCGCGGCCTACTAATACAAAGCGCGGGTCCTTGATAAGCTCGTTATGGGTCGTTGCTACGTGCGCCTTTTTGGAGAACACGGTACCTATGGTCTCGGCAACTTCAGAGAAGTGCATAGGTGCGCCCTTACGCTTGATAGCAAGGTAGGCGTAATCACGGATACCCTTGGTACGTATCGAGCTCGCGCTTGCGCGACCCCACTCACCGAGTGGATTCTTGCGTATCTTCTTCGAGAGCGAGAGCCAGCGCTTCAAGACCTCCTCTCGCTTGTAGGCGTCGTTCACTCCCTTGAGCTCGTCGAGAAAGCGGTCAAGCAAATCGCCCTCCGGAACAACTTCTTCGTCGTCAAGAGAGCTATAGAGTTTCGCTAGGGCCTCATGAATCTTTTTAGCAGTCGCGGTGTCGATGTGCCAGCGGGCGAGGAAGTCGTCGGTCTCTCGCTCGCGCAGGAATGCGGAACCAGCTACGAGGAGGAAGCGAAAACGATTCTTGCCCTTCTCCTCTTTAGCCAGGTTCCCAAGCAACTCCTCCTCAGCAACGAGACCACCTAATTTTTCGATATAGGTAGCGAGTTCGGTAAAGGCGTCCTCCTCTTCTGTAAAACGCTTGCTGGTACGAAGTGCCTCAAGCCCCGCCGCCTCAATCTGGCGCACGCGCTCGCGAGTGATGCCCGAGCGCTCTCCAATAGACTCAAGGGTCTCGCGGGAGGCAGAGGTGCCAAGCCCAAAGCGGCGTACCAACACGTCTCGAGAGCGTTCAGGGACGACCGCCAACAGACGCTTCACGAGCGCCACGGAATCAAAGGAAAACGAGGCGGCCACGCCCTTTGTGGGGCCTATCGCCCGTTTGACCGTCTTGGTACTAGCCATGTGGTATAATATATACCAAAGGGACTTGGAGCCGTCAATAGAGCCTCACGGGACTATATTTAGGATGCGGCCGGGCACGTAGACGACGCGGGAGGGAGCGGCTCCGGTGAGTGCCGCGGCTACCGCGGGGAGCGCAAGGGCGACTTCGAGTGCCTCGGCCTCGGGAACGTCTGGAGCGAGAGTAATCGAGCCGCGCCGCTTGCCCGCCACCTGTACGGTCACGCTCACTTCGGTAGAGGTGAGGAGTGTCGGGTCATAGGCCGGCCATTGCTGTTGATGCACACTACCCTCTCCTCCGACCCGCTCCCAGAGATGGTCAGCGATATGCGGGGCGAATGGTGCAAGCATAAGGCTCATATCGCGCAAGGCACTTTTTGATACGTCCGGTTCTTTCTCCATCTCGTTCAGGAGTGTCATCAGTGCCGCAACACCAGTATTAAATTTAAAGCGATTCCCATCGTCTGCAACCTTCTTGGCCGCCTGCGCAAGCGCACGTGAAAGTGTCTCCGATGTACCCATATCTGTAGCTCGTTCGCACGCACGCACAACGCGCTCAAGGAACTTTCGCATAGAAGCGACGCCTTCAAGGTGCCAGGGGTAGCTCCCTGGCTCGTTATAAGGGCCAATGAAGGCAAGGTAGATACGCACGGCATCCGCACCATACTTTTGTACAAAATCATCTGGATTAATAACATTCCCCTTGCTCTTGCTCATCTTGGCGCCGTTGGGTCCCAGGATAACGCCTCGGTTAAACCGCTCGTTGAACGGCTCTTCGACTGGCACCAATGAGAGATCATAGAGCGCCATCGTGAAGAACCGTGCATAGAGGAGGTGCATCGTGGTGTGCTCGCTCCCGCCCGAGTACCGGTCGACCGGAAGCCACTTCTTCATAAGAGCTTGATCGGAGAACGCATGCTGACCCTTGGGGTCGAGATACCGCGTGAAGTACCACGAGGAATCGACAAAGGTATCGAGGGTATCGTATTCAGGCGTCCAGCCTGCGCCAAATATTTTTGTCACGCGCTCCCTAAGCTCCTTCGATGAGGCGAGCGGTGCCTCTCCCGTCGGGGTGAAGTCGACATCGGTCGGAAGGAGCCAGGGCAAGTGCTCGGCAGGGACTGTGTGCGGCTTCCCTTCTGGGTCATACACAATGGGTATCGGGCACCCCCAATAGCGCTGGCGCGAGACGAGCCAGTCGCGGAGGCGATAGTTTGTAGTGCGCGAACCGCCCGCCATCTCGGCTATCTCCCACCGCGCCTCCTGACTTCCGCGACCATCAAAGACGCCGGAGTTGGTGAGCACTCCCTCCTCTGTATAGGCGCGCCCCTCAAACAGGTCGAGAGCGGCCTGATGGGAGGTCGCCGTAAGAAATGCGCGAAGTTCTTCAAGGGTGAGCCACCTAATCTCATGCCTGGCACGCTCCTCGGGAGCAATATCCTTGCGCGAATCATCTGCGAGCTCGACGTAGAAGGTTGGTGCGTGACCAAAACGGTTTAGCTGTTTTGGTGCATGGTAGTACTTGCTGTGTATCGTACCGAGACTCCGTACTATCTTCGCGCTTGTATAGCCGGTCTCCTCCCGTATCTCCTTCACTACCGTTTCTTCAGGTGTGTAGCCTTCATCGATACCACCAGTCAAGAGCGTACCCCACTTGGCCGAGGGCCAATACAGGCCCATGTAGGTATCGTCCTCCCAATGCTTGATAAGCACGATGACGCCATGAGAATCTTGCATCGGTTCATCGGCACGGAAAGTAGCTGTGCCAGAGGTTTGGGTTAGCAGGGGCTCGACCACCTGTCTGATAGGTAGGCCACATTTTTTTGCAAAGGCCATATCACGCTCATCGTGGGCGGGCACGGCCATCACCGCGCCGGTGCCATAGGAACCAAGGACATAATCAGCAACGTACACCGGAATCTCTTCTTTGGTTGCGGGGTTAATCGCCATAATTCCCTCGAGCGCGACACCGGTCTTCTCTTTGTTCTCACTCCGCTCCCGCTCTGTCTTCTTTGTCGTCGCCCTCACATACTCAATAAGGGAGGTTTGACCTCCTTTATGTGCGGTAGAGAGAGCAAGGGGATGCTCCGGTGCGAGTACGATATAGGTAGCACCAAAGATGGTGTCCGGTCGTGTGGTAAATACTTCAATGGGCTCCAAGGTCCGACCTTCTGCGTCGGCCGTGAGGTTAAACCTTAGTATTGCTCCCTCGCTCTTGCCTATCCAGGCCCTCTGCGCCTCTTTTATCTCCTCGCGCCACGACAGAGTGTCGAGATTTCTCAATAGTCGATCAGCGTACTGGGTAATTTTCAAGAACCATTGCGTCAGTACCTTTTCCTCGACCTCGGTACCGCACCGTTCGCAGTGACCATCTATCACCTGTTCATTAGCAAGGACGGTCTGGTCCTTGGGACACCACTTGACGGGCGCCTCGCGCCGCTCGGCCAGCCCATGCTCGAAGAGCTTAGCGAAGAGCCATTGTGTCCATCGGTAATACGAGGGGTCACACGCGATAACCTCCTTACTCCAATCAAAGGAGGGGCCCATCGAGGCGAGCTGTTCGCGCATGTGCGCGATATTCTCCATGGTCCACTTGGCAGGGTCCACGCCATTCCTCATAGCGGCGTTCTCCGCGGGAAGGCCAAAGGCATCAAAGCCTATCGGAAAGAGCACGTTCTTCCCGCGCGCGCGAAGCATGCGCGCGTAGATATCGGTGACCGCGAAGGCATACCAGTGACCGATATGGAGGTCGCCCGAGGGGTACGGAAACTCGATGAGTAGGTAGTACGGCTCCTTACTCTCGTCCGAGAGGTCACATTCGTAGAGGTTCAGCTCCGCCCACTTCTGGCGCGCCTCTTTTTCTATCTTTTGATGGTCATAACTCATGTCTGTATTACAAGGTCGAACCTTGTGCCAATCCGTGGCTTATTTACTGGGCACTGGGGGGTAGCGCTCGGGGTCGATAGTGCGCGTGAAGCAGGTGCGACCTGCGTCGTGTTGCCAGGAATCAGAGACTACTCCGGGTTTCGCCATCAACGCGAGAGGATTCCCCGCGCCACGTGTCGAGGATTGGGTTGGTGCGTTAAAGGTGGCGCAGAGCTCAAACGCCATCCTGCCCCCGGTCGAGTACTCATAGGCAACGCCTGTTTGTGGGTCCTGTGGGGCCATGAAGTTCGCAAGGGGGTCGGCAAGGTCGGCAAGTGTTTCCGGCAAGACTTGCTTAGCTTGCCAATAATAGACGATCTGATACTGGATAGTCTGCAGGTCGCTTACTTTCTGCTCATCATAGCGATAGAGACGCGCCTGCATCGGCGTACCCACGATAAAGAATCCAGCGACAATCGTCACTAAAATCAGTATCGCGGAGGCAAAGCGCACCATACGCGCCCGCGAGGGGTGAGTAGACCAATAGTGGTGCAGGTCAGCAAGATAATGGAGGAAGCCTCCGCCAGCAACCAAGAGGACAACAAGCACTTTGAGCGCAAAGCGCAGTGTCACGTCCCCGTTGAAGAAATACATAATGAGCGTGATGAGGTCGCCCGCAATAGTGGCGCCTGCCACAAAGAGCGTCAGGTAGATAGCCCATCGGCGAATCCACACGTCTGCGCGCGTCGCGTCGCGTACGATATCACGGATGATGATGTGTGATATAACCAAGAATATCGGGAAGAGCACGAGAAGTGAGGCCATCTCGTAGCTGATGCCGCTTGCGTACGGGTCGCCCGAGTAATATGAGAGTGCGTCGGGCATCGCATAGTCGAGGTAGCTAAAGATGAGAGAAATGAAAGCAAACACGCTTGCGTAGAGCGTAATCATCGCCCCGGCCCACAAGAAGAACTCCTTTGGCGTCACCTTAGGTTTAGTGTCCATATGAGCGAGAGTATACCACGTTGCTAGAACGGTTTGATTTGACGTGTATCTCTTGCAGTTGTATGTTCGAGCCAGACGAGCAATCATGCTCGAGAGTGGAGGGTTTTATGGCGATGAGTGAAGACCCGAGGGGGAGGTCAGCCGATTTGACCCGCCCAAGCACTTCGGCCGGGGCTCAAACGGGAAGGCAATAAATCTGCTGGTCGACTTCCTTGTTCGGTGGGCCGGTGAAAGGGGATACCACCACACCGGCCTCGTCGCCGACGGGGATTACGGCGACACCTGCGTTGAGTGGGTGGAGAACTATCAGCGAGTGTATGGGTTGCCGGTCACCGGTACCTGCGACCAGGATACCCTGGCCCAAATGAAACAGAATGATTTCGACTTCGTCGCCGAGGCGAAGAAGCAGGGGCCGCGGAGCCTAAGTTCCTTCTGTCAGCCCAGCGGGATGACCTGGTATTGGGGTCCGGGTATCATGCCCGCCAGCAGTCGCGAAAAGGTCGTCGATGCGCTACTCGACCTCCAGCACTCAAGCCCCTGACCAAGCCAATTATTGGCAACAATAGGCGCGGCATATGCCGCGCCTATTTCGATTTTCAACCGTGCAAGAAGACCATGACGTCGCCATCGCGGACGACGTAGTCTTTGCCGACGGTAGCGAGCTTGGCTTGCTCGCGGGCAGTAGCCCAACTGCCAGAGGACACCAGGTCGTTGATTGAGACGACCTCTGCACGGATAAACTTATCGCGAAAGTCGGTATGGATAGCGGCGCCCGCCTCGGGCGCGGTACTGCCCCTTAGAGTTGTCCATGCCCGTGTCTCGTCGGCGCCGGTGGTGAAGAAGCTGATGAGGTCGAGTGTCTCGTATGCGCCACGAATAAGGCCCGCAAGGCCGTCTTCATGTACGCCGAACTCCTCGCGGAAGGTGTCCCTATCCTCGTCAGCCACGTCATTCAACTCCTGTTCGGTCGCCGCGTCTACAAGCACATACTGCGAGCCGAACGACTCTATCAAGGCATATGCCTTTTCAGCACGACCATCATTGGTCTCGTCCAAGTTGTGCCCACCACTCTTACGGTTAAGCGCATAGAGAATGGGTTTGGTCGTGAGTAGATTGAGATGCCTGACGAGCCCGAGCTCGTCGCTCATGAGACCAGCGCGAAGCGCGAGCGTCCCACTCTCGAGGCTGGTCTCAAGCTTCGCGAGGACCGTCTCCTCGGCAATGGCCTCTTTGACCCCTGGCCGTGGAGGATCTTGCATGCCGATGAGGCCGACGAATGTAAGCTCGCTTTCTGAAGCGAAAGAGAGACCTTCAGATCCAAGATCTCGATACGCGACCCCTAA
>Ga0209542_10003643_pt1 | contig 32680 bp, 32 predicted proteins | sample RifCSPhighO2_01_FD_184028 | JGI IMG/M metagenome (GOLD analysis project Ga0209542, IMG submission 184028) | Soil microbial communities from Rifle, Colorado - Rifle CSP2_plank highO2_0.1 (SPAdes) (version 2) | ecosystem: Environmental > Terrestrial > Deep subsurface > Rock core/Sediment ... | reverse complement strand
TCCGGAGGCGGGTCGGTCGGTCCGCTCGGCGACTTGATCTTGTCGCAGGCTCCGACGAACATGCTGACGGCGATGAGGACAAACAGCTTCGCAAAGTTGATCTTCATGGCTTACTCCTTGGTTATTCGGTTGTTTGGGGGTTGGGCAAAGCTGAATGTCTTGCCGTACCCTGACTATGCTTTAATTATACTCTTTTTCGTGGGAAAAGTCAATCTAACATAAACCGCCCTGAAAGGGCGGTTTATGTTAATATTCCTATGTTTTTACCACCCCTTCTTCTTAAGGGCATCAGAAGCCGCTACCTGCTGGGCCTCCTGTTTTGAAGGGCCGTCGCCTTCGCCGACCATCTCTTTTTCCAAGAACACGCCGACCTGAAAATTGCGGGCATGGTCAGGGCCCCATTCTTTCAAAACCTCATAGACTGGAGTAATGCCGACTTTTTCCTGGGCTTTTTCCTGAAACAAGCTTTTGGCGTCTCTATAGAGCTGATTTTCTATAATTCCGGGCAGTTCTTTCAAGATAAATTTATTTATAAACTTTTCGGAAGCGTCATACCCTTGGTCAAGATAAATTGCCCCGATGAGCGACTCCATCGCGTTGGCCAAGATGTACTGACGGGCCCGGCCGGTATCTCTTGCCTCGCCTTTTGATAAAAGAATGTAGTTGTTTAAATCAAATTCTGAAGTGATTTTGGAAAGCGTAACAGCGTTTACCAAAGCGGCCCGCCAATTAGTCAGTTCCCCCTCCGGATTAGGGTAAGTTTTATACAAGTACTCCGTAACAACCAATTCCAGAACGGCATCGCCGAGAAATTCCAGACGCTCATTGTGATCCTGACCCCATTTCGGATTCTCGTTGAGATACGAGCGATGAGTCAAAGCCTGTAAGAGTAGGCCTTTATTCTCAAACTTGAAGTTTATTTTTGATTCAAGTTCAGAGAGTTTGTCATGCATTGAGTCAAATTTACAATTTACAATTTACAATTTACAACAAATTTTCAATGATTCAATGTTTTAAAATTGAAAAATTGATACATTCAATGAAAATTGAAAACTGAAAATTAAAAATTAATTATTGTTTTCTTCTTGTTTTGGTTCTTCTTCGTTTTCTTTGTCCTTCTTTTTCGGTGCATCGTCCTTTCCCGGTTCTCCTATTTCCCTATAAACCGTCCCCAAAACGCCGTTGACAAATTTGCCGGAAGAATCCCCTCCGAACGATTTGGCCAATTCTATCGATTCGTTGATGGCAACCTTGGGCGGAACCTCTTCCCTGTTTCCAAAAAGCAATTCATAAAGACCCAGACGAAGGACGTTTCTGTCCACAACGGCTATTTGCTCCAAAGGCCACTGGGGCGCGGCTTTCTCTATTATCTTGTCCAATTCGGAGAGATGCTTCATCACGCCATCCACTAACTGGGAAACAAAGGTCGTATCTTCGAGACCGGCGGCAAATTCTTTTACATTTCTGTCTATTATTCCAGGCAGATTTTCCTGTTTTCTGCCACGAAAATCCCACTCGTAGAGTGACTGCATCGCTACTGATCTTGATAAATGACGGCTGGCCAATTGTGAAATATCAACCGAGGGGTGGCCCGACTGGGAACCTCAGTGACGCGCAGACAGAAGTCGAGCATCTCTGGGGTGAGGAGGGGCAGGCCCCCGACGGCTGTGTTATTTTTGCGACTGTATTTTCTTCTCGCGTTTCTTCAATTCCCTGGCAAGAACATTCACCGCTTCTGTGCCTTTGTAATATCCGCAGAATTTGCAAACGATGTGAGGCATAATCATTTTCCCGCAATGCGAACACTTCGCCAAATTCTTTGGTTTTAACGCAAGGTGGCTCCTTCTTCGGAGCTGCTTGCCCTTTGCCATGTGGTGACGTGGTACAGCCATTTGTCTGAAAATATTAACATGAATTTAAAAATTATGCAAACCGCGTTTCGCTCCGCCTTCATCCCAAATCACCGCTCAGGACACATGCCTTCCTCGAACCGGAATAGATTTGCTCCGGTGGCAAATCTTTCTTGTCTCTCGGCATTATTTAAGAACCAAGCAAATAATGCCTCCGAGTCCTTCTCTGAAGGCACATGTCCTTTGCTTTTAAACACTTGTCCACATTTTTTCCTAATTGCTCATTGGCACATTAAGAATTAAACTTAAAACATGAAGTTTACGCACCTCCACCCCGCACCAATTTTTTCCGCCGACCACCAAAAGAAGGGGCGGAATTGGTGCGGGGCAAGCACAAGTTTTTAATATGTCAAAATTTATACACCTACATACACATAGCCATTATTCTTTGCTTGACGGCATGTCCAAGGTTGACGATATGGTGAAGCTGGCCAAAGAACACGGCATGACCGCAATCGGATTGACGGATCACGGAGTAATGTACGGCGCAATCGATTTTTACACGGCATGCGTAAAAAACGGCATCAAACCAATTATCGGAGTTGAAGCGTATGTTGCCAATCGCACCCGATTTCAAAAAGAACCTCACATTGATAACAAGCGTTATCATCTTACTCTTTTAGCCAAAGACAACACCGGTTATCAAAACCTCATCAAGCTTACGACTGCCGCTCATCTGGAAGGATACTATTACAAACCCCGTGTGGACAAAGACCTGCTTCGCGCTCATGCCGAGGGATTAATCGCGCTTTCCGGCTGTCCGGGCAGTGAACTTGGGCGAGCCATTCAATCAGGAAATAAAGAAAAGGCCGAAGAGGTCATCCGGGAATATCAATCCATCTTCGGCCCGGAAAATTATTACCTGGAAATTATGCACCATCCCGACGTAGATTTTTTTCAGGATTGGAAAAATACCCTTGTTGAATTTTCCCGCAAGCTGAATATTCCATTGGTCGCCACCCAGGATTCACACTACCTGCGCCCCGATGACGCCTTGGCCCACAAAACATTGGTTGCCATTTCCACAAATACCGACATCGGGGATACCGCCATATTTTCCGGTAAAGGACAATACCATTTCATTTCAACCGAAGAAGCGCTTGAATTGTTCAAAGACATTCCGGAAGCCGTCGAGAACACCGAAAAGATCGCCGAGAGATGCAGTGTCAATCTGACTTTGGGTAAATTCATTTTTCCGGACTTCGTCCTTGAACCCGGCAAAACAGCCGACCAGATGCTTGATGATCTGACCAGGCAAGGAGCGCGGGAATATGGTTTGGACAAAAATCCTGAAACTGAAAAGCGGCGGCGTTATGAGCTTGATATCATCGAAAAGAAAAATTACGCCCCCTACTTCCTTGTCGTCGCGGACCTGATCCGGTTCGCGCGCGAATCAAAGATCTATACGACCGTCCGGGGTTCGGTCGCCGGTTCAATCGTGGCCTTTCTCTCGGGCATCACCAATGTCAATCCCATAGAGTTCCAGCTTCCGTTTGAACGATTCTTGAATCCGTTCCGCCCTTCAGCTCCGGATATAGATATGGATTTTGCCGACAACAGAAGACAGGAAGTGATTGAATACGCCAAAAAGAAATACGGCTCCGACAAGGTGGCGCAGATCGGGACATTCGGCACAATGCTGGCCAGAGGAGCGGTCCGGGACGTAGCCAGGGCAACAGGAAAAGCCTATGAGGTCGGCGACCGCATAGCCAAACTTATTCCCATGGGTTCGCAGGGATTCCCGATGACTCTCAAGCGCGCGATGGAGATTGAACCCGGTCTGAAAGAACTTTACGAACGGAATCTGGAAGCCCGCCAAATAATCGACATTGCCAAAAAACTGGAAGGAACCGTCCGCCATGTTTCGGTCCATGCGGCCGGCGTAGTGATAGCTCCAAAACCTTTAATTGAATATGTTCCGATTCAATTTGATCCGAAAGGAGAAGACAATCTTATCACCCAATACGACATGTACACCGTCGGCGAAGACGGCATCGGGCTTACTAAATTGGACTTTTTAGGTATCAGAAACTTGGCAATTCTTGAAAATGCCGTAAGTTTAGTTAAAAAGCACCGCAACATTGATATAGATATTGAGAAAATTCCCTTTGACGACAAAAAAACGTTTGCGATGCTTGCCAAAGGCGAGACCGAAGGACTTTTTCAATTAAACGGGTCCGGCATGACCAAATATCTTATGGAATTAAAACCGACCACTGTCCACGACATTAACGCCATGGTTGCGCTGTATCGTCCCGGACCGATAAACAATATACCGGAGTATATCGCCAGAAAACACGGCCGCAATTCAATTAAATATTTCCATCCGAAAGCGGAAAAATTCCTTGACAAATCGTACGGCATTTTAGTTTATCAGGACGATCTTTTGTTCACGGCCATGGAATTGGCCGGATATAATTGGGAATCGGTCGATAAATTCCGCAAAGCGGTAGGGAAAAAAATACCGGCTGAAATGGCAAAACAGCACGAAATTTTCGTTCAGGGCTGCCAGACCCACAGTTCAATGACCAAAGGCCAGGCGGAGCAGATCTGGAATTTGTTTGAGCCGTTCCAGGGCTACGGTTTTAACAAGGCCCACGCCGCCTGTTACGGCCGCGTCGCCTATCAGACGGCGTACATGAAAGCCAACTTTCCGGCGGAATATATGTGCGCCGTGCTCACGGCGGAAGCCGGCGATACGGAAAAAATATCCGAGTTCATCGCCGAATGCCAGCGAATGAATATTCCGGTTTTACCGCCGGACATCAACAGCTCCTTCAAAGACTTCACGATCATAAAAGGCGACCCGTTCGATAAAACTCAGGGCGACAAAGATCAGATTCGCTTCGGTCTTCTGACAATTAAAAATCTGGGCGAGAATATTGCTGATGCTATCATCATCGAACGGGAAGCCGGCGGAAATTACAAAGATATTGAAGATTTTGTGACAAGAATTCACAATAAAGACCTGAATAAAAAATCAGTTGAGTCGCTTATCCGCTGCGGAGCCCTTGATAAATTCGGCGACAGGAATATGTTGCTGGTAAATATGGAAAACTTGCTTTCTTATGCCAAAGATAAGCAAAAACAATCGTCCTTCGGACAAGTAAGCTTGTTCGGCAACGCCGACAACGCAGAACTCCCGGCATTGCGTCTTTCCTCCGCTGAACCGGCAAAACCGTGGGAAAAGTTAATTTGGGAAAAAGAACTTTTAGGATTATTTATTTCCGATCATCCTTTAAACAGCTATCAAGCCCAATTAAAACTGGAAAATGTTGTCCCGATAAAAAACATCACGACAAATACAAACGGTTCGGTTAAAATAGGCGGCATGATAACCAAGACCCAGAAAATAGTCACCAAGACCGGCCGGCCGATGATATTCGCCAATGTCGAAGATTTGGCGTCAAAAATAGAGATGGTGGTCTTCCCGAACGTCTATGAAAAAAACCCCGAGGCCTGGAAAGAAAATACCGTCATTGTCGCCCGCGGCAAAGTAAACGACCGCGACGGTTCTCTCAAATTTCTCTGCGACGAAGTAAGGCCGCTTGTGGCAAGTACTTAAAAATTTGGCCGCCCGCGCAAGTTTACTTTCTAAAAACAAAGACCGCCCGAAGGCGGATTAATTGGGTTTGGCCGACTGAATATCAAGATATCCTATCAGATTGGCTTCGGTAATCTGGCCAAATAATTCCAAAACTTCTCGTAAAATATCAACTCCTCTTTTCCCGGAGCTACGAGCCCTGATATCGAGCAGCTGATTTATTTTCGGTGAAAGGTTTACGGATTGAGATTCTCCTTCTTCAGTCCAAAAGAACACCTTGACCATACAAAGACCTCCCTTTTTACGCTTAAATTAACAATGGAACTTTATTAATTAAGTGTCAAGTTCTTTCACTTGCCAAATTTATCTGATATTCTGAATATTATATGCCAACACCTGAGGAAACCACAAAACAAGACCACCGTGATATCGGCCAAGCATTGGATCTTTTTAGTTTCCATGAAATCGCCCCCGGAGCGCCGTTTTGGCACCCTAAGGGCATGATAATTTTCAAAGAACTTGAAAAACTTGCCAGAGAAACTAACGACAAAGAAAACTATCTTGAGATTTCAACGCCGATTTTAGTGAAAAAAGAAGTTTTTGTTAAGTCCGGCCATTGGGATCATTACCGGGAAAACATGTTCTATTTTGCCAATCCTCGGGATAAAAACGAGGTACTGGTGATAAAACCGATGAATTGTCCGGAATCAACATATGTTTACAGTTCACAAACAAGAAGTTATCGCGACTTACCTTTACGATTGGCAGAAATTGGACGCCTAAACAGAAACGAACTCTCCGGTACTTTGGGCGGTTTATTTAGGGTAAGACAAATCACGATGGATGATGCTCACATCTATCTTGCGCCTGACCAAGTTGAAAAAGAAGTCGTCAGCATAATTAACACGATTAAAAATTTCTACGATATGTTCGGTTTTGAGACCGCCTATGTGCTGGCCACCCGCCCCAAAGAGGCCTTGGGAAATAAGGATGAATGGGATGCGGCAGAAAAAGCATTAAAGAACGCATTAGAAAGCGCCGGGGTTAAATACACAATTGCTGACGGTGAGGGGGCGTTTTATGGCCCCAAAATAGAGGCGCACCTTCAAGACTCCCAAAATCGCGACTGGCAGATGGGTACAGCCCAATTAGATTTGGTAATGCTCCCAAAACAGTTTGACGCTTTTTACACCGATGAAAATGGCCAAAGAAAAATGCCATGGGTCATACATCGGGCTATTTTCGGTTCATTTGAAAGATTTATAGGTGTCTTGCTTGAACATACCGGCGGAGCATTGCCTTTATGGCTTTCCCCTGTTCAGGCCGCAATTTTGCCCATATCCGACAAACAGAACGATTGGGCCGAAAAAGTATACAGAGAATTAAAGACCGAAGGCGTCCGCGTAGAAATAAATAAAAACAATGAGACGTTGGGTAAAAAAATCAGAGAAGCCGAAATGCAAAAAATCCCCTACTTGCTGATAATCGGCGACAAAGAAATTGGGGCCGAATCCGTGGCGGTCAGAAAAAGAGGCAAGGGAGATATTGGCCAGATGGAAATTAAAGATTTTTTGAAAAAAATTAAGGAGGAAATATCTTTCAAAACATAAACTTAAAAAGCCCTTCGGGGGCTTTTGAAATTTATTGGAATATAGCGCTCCACAAAACAGACGCTCCGTATAAATGGACTATATTGCCCAAACTGATGGGTATAAGGCCAAGCCGAGACCGGGTCACAACGCAACTCATAATAGTCAGGGTCCTGCCAAACGGAAACGGTTCTGAAGAAATTATGAACAAACCATAATATCCCAATAATTTTATCACCCTCAACACAATCTTCATGTGCCATGAGACGGGATTACGCACCGACTTAAATTTTTCAACCCAGTATTCGATGTCCCAATAAAAATATCCCCCTTTTGTCGCATTTTCTACAACCTCTTCAGCGGTTGGAATTACATAGTTTAGATACAGTTTGCTTAGGGTCCAATACCATAACGGTATTTCGGGCACACTGATAAAAAAAGCGACCAAAAACGCATTAAACGGACTCACTATATTAAAATATATCAGTCCGATTAATATGGCATCGGCATTCAAAATTGACATTGCCATAATGATCCTAAGGGGCCATTTACTGCTATTTTCTTTCAAAGACCACGCCCTTTCCTAAAAAAGGAAGATATCGTATAATATACCGCAAAAATGCCAAAAAATCAATCGCCTCCGCCAGTTGGCGGATGGCGGAAAAAAATAGTGGTCATTGTCGGCCCGACTGCGTCCGGAAAATCCAATTTGGGCATCTTTTTGGCTCGAAAATTCGGCGGTGAAATTATATCGGCCGATTCCAGACAGGTTTATCGCGGAATGGACATCGGAACGGGTAAAATTACCCGAAAAGAACAGCGATCGGTAAAACACTACCTGCTTGACGTAGCCAATCCAAAAAATCCGCCAGCCGGAGGATTTACTGTTTCAGACTTTAAAAAATTCGGAGAAAAAGCCGTCAAAGACATTTTAGATAAAAACAAAATTCCGTTTATCGTGGGTGGTACGGGATTTTATATTGACGCCCTTGTCCGAAATATAGATGTTCCTAAAATACCTCCCAATAAAAAATTGCGAGCGGAACTTGCGAAACAGTCAGCGGAACAACTATTTTCCCGACTCTCGGTTCTCGACCCTCGGCGCACAAGAATAATTGACCCCAAAAACAAGAGGCGTCTCATCAGAGCGCTTGAAATAATAGAGGCAATGGGCAAAGTTCCCGCCCTAAATACCAAATACGAAACACTGGGCGCCAAATATAACACCTTGTGGTTGGGACTAAAACCAAAAAACTTAGAAAGAAAGATAAAATCCAGACTGGAAACAAGGTTGAAACAAGGGATGGTAAAAGAAGTTAAGAGTTTATTGGCTCGGGGCGTAAGTAAAAAGCGTTTGTACGATTTCGGCCTTGAGTATAGATGGGTAAGCGAATACTTGTCCGGTAAAATAAGCTTAACCGAAATGAAAAATGGCCTCTACAAAGCCATTGTAAAGTACTCAAAACGCCAGATGACCTGGTTCAAAAGAAATAAAGAGATTCACTGGCTTGTCCCGAGCGAAGTCGAGGGGATTAATCCGCCGGCTGGCGGACAAAAAGAAGCCACGAAATTAATTGAGGAATTTATTTAACCTCTTCGGGTTTTGATTCGCTGGGACCGAGTATCTCTCCTTCCGACGGCACCGTTCGCTCGGAAACATACTTATGTTCGCGTTCAGCCATGATTTGTTCATGACGTTCCCGCGCCATTCTCTCCTGTTCCTTCTGGTCGGCTCTGAACGCGCTTTTTGCGAAATTCTCCTTCTGCTCCGTAAAATTCATTAATTTTGCGAAAAATTTCTTTATCATGTCCATATTTATTTTAATTTATTCTTTAATATTTCTTCGACCATTTGCGGGTTGGCCCTGCCTTTTGAATCCCGCATTACTATGCCAATTAAAAACTTAAGCGAAGCCTCTTTGCCTTTTTTATAATCCTCTACCGCTTGCTCATTATTTGCAACTGCTTTATCCACTGTTGTCTCCAGTTCGCTTGCATCGGACATCTGTCCCAGATTCTTTTCTTTCATTATCTGTTCAGGATGCAAACCGGTTTCCGCCATTTCTTTAAGAACCGCTTTTGCGCCGGTTGAGGAAAGTTCTTTGTGGAATATCAAAACCATTAACTCCGCAAAAGCTTCCGATGAAATCTTAAACCCTTCAAGATCGTCGATTTCCAATCCTTTTGCGCTCATCAGTACTGGGAATTCAGTAATAATATAATTAGCTGAAAGTTCGTGAAGCCGTCTCCCCAGATGAGGTTCGTTCGGAAATTCACCTTTCAACCTTTTTTTGATATGGAAGTCCTTAGCTACAGAATCGAGCTCCGTAGCCACGTGTTCATAATAGTCGCCAAGATGACGCGCCACCGTAAAAATCTCAATTTGAGTATCATTAAGACCGTATCGGGCAAATCGGACGCGCCTTTGTGACGGCAACTCTACTAATCCGTCCTTAATTAATTCAATCTGGGCCAGAGTAAATTTAAGAGGTGGCAGATCTGGTTCCGGGAAATATCTATAGTCATGGGCTTCTTCTTTGGAACGCTGGCTAAATGTGGCTTTTTTGTTCTCGTCCCAGCCTCTTGTTTCTTGGACCACTTTTTTCCCGGCATCAAGAAGTTCGGTTTGCCTTTTTATTTCATAATCAACGGCGTCAGCCGCAAATTTAATTGAATTTAAGTTTTTTATTTCAACTTTAGTTCCGAGCTTGCTCGCCCTGAGCAAAGTCGAAGGGCCATCGTCGCCAGTCAATGATATGTTTACCTCAACCCTCATAAGGCCTTTTTCCATATCGGCATCCGACGCGCCAAGATATTTTAAAATCAACCGCAGTTCTTCGGCGAATTTTTTAACCTCCTGACCGGTCTCAAAATCCGGTTCAGTTACAAGTTCCATTAACGGCACTCCGGCGCGGTTATAATCAACCAGAGAATAGTCCTTGCCTTCAATGTGATAAAGCCGGCCTGCATCTTCCTCAAGATGAATTCTGGTTATTTTTATTTTTTTACCGGCAATATCCAAGTGCCCGCCTTCGCAAAGAGGTTTCTGATATTGGGTTATCTGATAACCCTTCGGCAAGTCCGGGTAAAAATAGTTCTTTCTTTCAAAAAATGTATCTTCGGCAATTTTGCAGTTCAACGCGAGTCCGGCCATGATTACTTTTTTGACCGCTTCTATATTAATAACCGGCAATGTTCCCGGGTGCGCAAGACATATCGGGCAAACATTAATATTCGGATGCTTTTCATCAGGATCGTTAAGAGAATTGCAGAACATTTTGGTCTTGGTTTTCAGTTCCGCATGAATTTCTAACCCTATAACCGGCTTATACATATGTCTAAATTTATCACGATTTTTGCAATAAAAAAAGCCCTATTCGGGCTTATCTTTTGAATATGTCCTCATTTTCAAAAGGCGTTATTCTTGAATGTCTTTCTAAGACGGGAATCAATTCTCTTAACTGCTTGTCCATTTCAACCGCCACTTCCCGATATGAAAAATGGCCTTGAGGTGTTGATCTAAGGACGGTCATATATTCAGCTTGGCGGTAATCCATTTTATAAAGCGTTCCGGTTCTAAAAGCAAACGGAATTAAATAATCAGCATTATTTCCTATCGCATGTTTTAACTGATTGACTCTCAAAGCAACATGCTCCATATTTTTAGAAAAATCTTCCGATTTACCCGCTTCTTTTACAAGCTCCGGCACATCAAAACCGCGATCAACGGTAAACTTTTGATGTATCTGGATACAATTTCGATGTCGATGCAAATCTCGTCTTCCGCCAATATCCATACAGATATCAAACTGGATTCCATATCCTGCCGCAAAAGCCCGAGGCAACGTATCATGTTTTTCTCTCAAGTCGAGAACTTGGCTTATAACCCAATTCATGTTTTCAATTTCCATCTTATTAATAAAACTCTGGATATTTCTCAACGTCAGATTGGTGGTTTCATAAACCAATCCGGCCACTATTTCATGCTGAATACTTCTAAAAGGATGGGCTAATCTGACATGTCTTGTGTAATTATTATAAGCATCGGGGTACATGAAATTACGCAAGTCATCACGCATCACCTTTTTCATCAGCTCCCTAATACGAGTTGCGTATCCATTCGGACTAACATGCTTGACCAGCGTCGGAGCAACCGGCGGTTCGTCTTTACCGTCCGGACAAAACGGTTTCGACAGGCATGCTTCCTTCATTTGGTTGGCCACATAAACAGTTTCCAAATATTCTGTTGCCATAAGACGGCAAATTTGATCTTCAAGCGTTCTGGCGCTTGTAATCTGGCCTACCGACGTAAGAATTCCGTTAAAAAGCCAGTAGCGAGCCACGTCAAAAGCTCTGGCCTTTAATGTTCTCTCATAATCGTCGTTTTTCATTTCCGGGGGTTTAGAATATTTCTTTGCCAAATACTCAAAACAAAAAGAACTGTAATCGCCGTATTTATCAAGAAGAAAATCCGCGATAACACAATATTTTCTTTCTTGCGGAGTGTTCTTGATTATTTCTGGAATTAGATAAGCACCCGGCTTATTGAACTTCTGATAGCGAGTTGACCTTTCCTGACCGTCCCAAAGCTGTTCGTCTTCAAGTTCAAAAGCAGTAATCTCGGAAACATTCTCAACGGCTAAGGGAATATGGGCATTATCGGCAATAGACTTATGCCCATATTTAAAATAGAAAGTATCCAAGAATCCCGTAGCTTTTTCGTCGGTTATTTTTAACATACTCTCTCTGATAGAAAGGGCTGAGCGGGAATACATTGCATACGCATATGCTAAAACCTCGGGTGGCCAGCCGGCAAGAGCAATCACTTCGGACATCTTTTACCTCTATTTTAAATAACTGGTTTAGAGATAGTAGCATTTTATAAAAAACAAAAAAAGAGGATAAAAATCCTCTTATAATCCTAAAATCGGCGCCACAACCCCTTTGGTCTTGGCAAACACTTCCTCCGGCTGGCCGGAACCGTCAATGACATGACAGTTCGAATACTCCCCAGCGAATGTCAGATAATTATCGCGTACTCTCATTTGAAAACTCATGTCCCTCTCAAAAGCGTCGAGCTCTTTGCCTTGAGCCAGCAGGCGTTCCCGTGCCGCGTCGGCCGGAACGTCGTATATCAATATGGCGTCCGGCCACAGGAACGGAACATCCGCTCCAAGAAAAGCCTGTTCCTCTATGCCGATAAGCGGTTTAAACTCCGCCGGAGAAGAAACCCCGAAACAAAGAGAGGCCACACCCCGGTCGGAAATAACATGGAATTCTTTGGCAAGGTTCGGAATAACTCTCGCGCGATAATGCCAGACGCGGTTTCGGAAATAACGGCTCTGCATCTCGAAAGGATGAAGGTCTTCTATTTTCAAGGCCGGATGTCTTCCCAAAAGCAAGTCGTAAATTTCTCTGCCGGACTTGTGTTCAATATCCGGTTCTTTGGTGAAAAACGTCTTCCGGAATTGCTTCTCGTGATAGGCCTGAAGCCATGTCTTCAGTCTGGTAAATTGACCGCTCTTCCCGGAAGCATCAATACCTTCAAAGGTGATGAATTTTCCGGCATAGGGATTGGCAATCATCGTTCACCCGTTTTAAAGGTTCTATGGGTGTTAGAATTTTACTCCCAAAAAATTAGTATGGCAATTGTGGACAACATAAATCAACGGCTCATCCGCCAGCTGGCGGATGAGCCGTTGATTTATTCGAGTTTACTTCACTTCTATCCCCATAGAGCGGGCAGTGCCTTCGATGATTTTAATAGCGCCTTCAACGTCATTGGCATTCAGGTCAATCATTTTCTGCTCGGCAATCTGTTTAACCTGGGCCTTGGTAACCTTGCCGACTTTTTCCTTATTGGGCACACCTGAACCCTTCTCCAATCCGGCCGCAACCCTCAATAAATATGCCGCGGGAGGGGTTTTGAGTTTGAATTCAAATGTCCTGTCTTCAAAGATGGTAATCTCTACGGGAGTAACTTGCCCCATTTTATCTTTCGTCGCTTCGTTGAATTGCAGCACAAACTGCTGGAGATTGATTCCGTGGGGACCGAGAGCTGTTCCGACCGGAGGAGCCGGGGTGGCCCGGCCTCCTTCAACCTGCAGTTTTACAATTGTCTTAATCTTTTTTGCCATGTGATTAAAGCTTCTTTATTTGCAAAAAGTCCAGTTCCACCGGGGTTTCTCTTCCGAAAATGGTAACTAAAACTTTAACTCTGCCTTTTTCGGCATCAACCTCTGAAATCTTGCCGTCAAAGTCCTTGAAAGGCCCGTCGGTTATTTTTACCCTATCATCAACGGCAATGTCAATCTTGAACTTGGGCTCCTGGACACCCATCCTCTTCATTAAAATATCCACTTCGGCAGCCGCCAAAGGGGTTGGTATCGTTCCCGCCCCTATAAAACCAGTAACGTTGGGGGTATTTCTGACGACATACCAGGAAGCGTCGTCAACAATCATTTCCACAAGCACATAACCGGCATATAATTTTTCTTCGATTGTTTCGCGTTTCCCGCCCCTGATCCTTATCTTTTTTTCTTTCGGCACAAGAACGTTGAAAATCTTATTTTCAAAACCTAAAGATTCCACCCTTTGTTTTAAATTGCGGGCAACATTGTCTTCGTAGCCCGAATAGGTATGAATGGCATACCAGTGCCTTTCCTCTGTTTTGACTTGTTTTGGCATATTATAACAAAAACTTATCGATCATAAACTTATAACCGAAATCCATTAATCCTAAAAACACGGCCATAAAAACGCTGATACCTATCACAACCAGGGTATAAAGAACCGTCTGGTTCCTTGTCGGCCAGCTTACTTTTGCCAATTCCACTCTTACTTCTTTTAGAAATTGGATGATTTTGTCCATGCTCGGAGGATTACCTTGTCGCCTGCGAGGGTCCCTTTGGGGAAACGCGGTGGCGAATAGGACTCTGTAATTAAAGTATTTTAAAATGCCCGTCGGGCAATTTATATTACTGATAATAGCAGGTTATTGCGCTAATTGTCAATAACCTGTTTTTCAACATCCGTAGCCAGTAAATACCCTGACCTGAAATGATATTTAAGATTTTCAAGAAAATTCATTCCGTCATAAGGATACAACTTTCCCGGCCGGGCGTATTTGTAATCAAATATTCCTTCTCCCATAACACCTTCTATAATCGGATGGTGGTGATCGCCTTCAATTTCAACAACACTGCCATCTTCATCCAATAATCTAAAAGTGGCAATCTTTTTCTGTTGCTCATTACGGTCTATTTCAAATAGTTCCACGTAATGAAGTTCTATCATGCTGGTATTTGACCTTCGCTTAATATTAATTGGGCCCGCTCTTGGGCTTTTTTCAGTATTGTTGCCACTTCTTTTTTGGCTTCGACAGTCAAAGAATCAATGCAAGGCAAAAATCGTTCCAATGCCGATCGTGTTTCGGGAGTTAGGCAATTAAGACCCCGGACTTGCGCCTCCCGTAAAATATCCGAGCGCGCGTTTTCATTCCAAAACATCCAGTAGTCATGGCCTGTCAACCATATCTTTCCAATCTTCGGATTAATTAAAAAACTGTCTCCCCTTCTGTCTCTTACATCCAAAAGATAATCAAAAACAGCCGCCTTGGCCAGTTCTTCCGGTTTTACGATTACCCGCCACTCCAATAATCCGGCAACCTGGGAATCGTTTATAAATTGTTGCAAATATCCCTCCACGCCATTCACCGTTCTGGCGGCGACCGGAGGAACTAATCCAAATCCCAGCGCCTCGTCTACCTTAAAGGCCATTTCCTCCAATTCAGATGCCATGGCCTCCTTTCCGGTATTCTCAAAAACAGAAGCGGTCTCCTGATTGGGCCTGAAAAGAGCGTCGCCGCCGCCCTGAATTCCCACTAACTGCATATCCCCGTAACCCTCAAGCTCTTTCACGCTTTTTATTTCTCCTTTTTCCAAGACAGCCTCTATATTTCGAGGTTCGTTAGATTTTGGAGGAATTTCGAATTGTTGGCCTTTGGACATTATATGTCTAAATTAGTTACGGACTTAGCGTGGGTTTGAATGAATTTTTTGCGGGGCAGAACTTCCGAGCCCATCAAAACATCGAAGACCCTGTCGGCTTCCTGGGCATCCTTCACGGTAACCTGAAGTAAAACGCGATTGGAAGGATCGAGGGTTGTTTCCCATAATTGTTCGGGGTTCATTTCTCCCAAACCCTTGTAGCGCTGAATCGCGACTCCGGCTATTTTTGTTTCATCCTCCGAAGCTTTAGCGAAGGGGGGTTCGTCTACTATTTCATTGACTCCTTCAACGGGAGTAACTTCCCATTCATTATCTGAGGTTTTTGGTTTAGAATTTTTAGTTTTTAGTTTTCCCGCCTGCCCATCGGCAACAATTTTTCTCAAACCCTCAAGAATTTTTTCCTTGTCCTTGTCGTTATAGGCATATTCTATTTTACTTCCCTTTTGAATCCTATAAAGGGGCGGCTGGGCGATATAAAGATGTCCCTTATCAATCAGCTGCGGGAAATATCTGTAGAACAGGGTCAAAAGCAAAGTTCTGATATGCGAACCGTCGGTATCGGCATCGGTCATAATAACTATTTTATGATAGCGGAGTTTTTCCAGATCAAATTCTTCCGAAATTGCCGTACCCATGGCAATTATCAGGGCCCTGATCTCTTGATGAGCCAGCATTTTGTCAATGCGGGCTTTTTCAACATTAAGAACCTTGCCCCTCAAAGGAAGAATGGCCTGTGTTCTCCTGTCGCGGCCCTGTTTGGATGAGCCGCCGGCGCTGTCTCCTTCAACAATAAACAATTCCGATTCGGACGGGTCGCGGCTTGAACAGTCGGCTAATTTACCGGGCAAAGTCATGCCCTCCAGAGCGCCTTTTCTTAAAACGGTTTCCCGGGCGGCTTTGGCCGCAAGGCGGGCCTTTGAGGCCAAGAGGACCTTTTCCAAAATTTGTCTGGCATCCAAAGGATTTCTTTCCAGCCAATCCGCCAATTCCGCGTTAATGACATTTTCAACAGCCGTTCTGGCATCGGGAGTTCCAAGTTTGGCTTTTGTTTGTCCTTCAAACTGCGGGTCTTTTAGTTTAACGGAGATAATCGAGGTTAAACCTTCTCTGACATCGTCTCCGGAAAGGTTATCGTCTTTTTCTTTAAGAAAAGCGTTCTTGCGCGCATAGTCGTTCAGGGTCCGAGTAATGGCAGATTTAAAACCGGTCAGATGCATACCGCCTTCAGTGGTATGAACATTATTGGCAAAACTTAATTCCTTGCCGGATATTTCATCCACGTACTGCATGGCAACCTCGACAAAAATATTATCCTGTTCTTTGGCGACATAAAACACCGTCTTGTGCTTTACTTCTTCGGTACGGTTTAAAAATTCCACATATGAAACAATTCCGCCTTCAAAATAAAAGGTATAATCCCGGGCAATCTTTTCCCGTTCATCTTTGACCGTAACCTTAACGCCTTTGGTCAGATACGCCTGCTGGCGAAGGTGATTCAGAATCGTTGTAAGGTCAAAATTGAGGTCCTTAAAAATTGAAGGGTCGGGTTGGAACGTGACGATAGTGCCTGTTTTTTTGGTGGTACCAACTTTCTTAACCGGCCCGGTCGGCTTGCCCACTTTATATTCCTGGGCAAAAATATCCGGCTTGCGGTGCACTTCGGCCCGCATCCAGGTTGAGAGCGCGTTGACCACCGACAAACCGACGCCGTGGAGACCGCCGGAAACTTTGTAAGCGCCCTGTTCAAACTTACCTCCGGCATGCAGTGTCGTGGCCGCCAATTCAAGAGCCGACTTTTTCAATTTGGGATGGATGTCGGTCGGAATGCCCCGGCCATCGTCGGAAACGCGGACCTTGCTGTCCGGCATCAATACGACTTCAATGGCGTGGGCATAACCGGCCATCGCTTCATCCAAAGAGTTATCAAAAACCTCCCATATCAAGTGGTGCAGCCCTTCAACGCCGGTAGAACCGATATACATACCCGGCCTTTTGCGGACGGGCTCCAAACCCTCCAAAACCTGAATATCCTTGGCCGTATACGAAGCGCCTGCAGAAGAGACAGCCTGTTTTTTTTCTTCTTTTTTAGCCATGTTTTATATCTATTTCAAACGAGTATCCCGCTTTTGCGGGATGTTTATCTTATGTAAATTATAGCATTTTACTGATTGTAAATCAACCCTTATTTTACTAAATTTCCAACTCACATAGAACATGTAGGGTCATGAACATATACTTGACAAATTACAATGATTGTTTGATAATACAATAAATTGTACCTTGAAAGGGACCGTAATGATTATCTCAATTATTGGCGTAAATGGCGCTGGTAAATCTACCCAATGTAGGCTGCTAATGCGGCACCTTATTAATACTGGTGCCTCTGCGGTAATTGTAAAGCCAGTCGACAAGAAGACTCGCAATCGCTTCGCTAAATTGATTAAGAAAAATAGTCTGATTTCTACTAACTTTCTTTTCTTTTCATTTTATCGAAATCAGGCTGAGAAACTCATAGAACTTCAAAAGCAGGGAAAAATTGCAATTACCGATCGCTACATAGAGTCATTCTTGTTATTTCAACAAATGTACGGGCTAATCAAAAGCGGCCATACTTGCCTGTATCAAGAAGTTGAAAAAATGATCTTCACTGATGCGAGGCCTGATATAATTATATACTTGCAGGTCAGTATGGCCAAAGCCAACAAAAGAATTGCACTGAGAAATCGCGACGACGAAAACTATGAAAACATAGTAACTTATAGAGCTTCCGTCAGACTTTATAAAAAACTGGCCAGTACTAAAAACGGTGTAATAATTGATGGTCATGCTTCTGAGCTTGTGGTTCACAACCAAATACTGGCCGCACTAAATCTTTGAAAGAGTGCGGCTTTAATTTAAAAAACACGAAAACATCATGAACTTAAAACCAAACAAAATTATCCTCGATGGTTTCTGGCGAGTTGGCAAATCAACTTTTTGTAAGAAAATGGAGTTAGGGGGGTGGCTCTTCATTCTAGAACCAGATCACAATAAGGAGAGTGGTTTAGCCCTTAGCCCTGTTGATTTAAATTTTTATTATGCTATTTCTCATTTGTCTAACATGCTCAGGTTTACCACCAAAAAGAAAAGGGTCATTTTAGAACGTTGCCTCATTGCTTCTTTTGCTTACAACTATGCAATGAATAACAAGGTGTGGAAAATCATTTGGAATAGCACTGAGACCAGTGATTTTCTAAAAAGAAATAAGGTGTATTGTTTTTATCGTACATATAAAAACTTCCTTGAAGACATGTCGCATTACCCCAAAAACCAAATGATACCCCCCGATGTTAACTTGCGTCGATTTTATCTTAGGTTTCGTGAAGCTTTGAGTTTAGTAGCAAATAAGTACCCGCACAATGTTCAGCTAGTTAAATTGAATAGAAATCAATTTGTTAGTGACTACTTTACAAAACGGAAAGACGATTTTTTTAATGACCAAGACACCACAAATGAAGATATCTTCCTTAGACAGAAAAATATATCAAAACTATAAAGAAGCTAGGGCAAAGTTGACACTAAAAACTGGGGATATTTTCACAAAATACTTAGCCATACAACCGAAAAAGCACCTGGAGCTGCTAAAAAATATAGGGGGGCAAATACCCCAAATTAATCCACACAAGACAATATTCGTTTTAATTCCCGCTTTTTACGAAGCTAATTTTATTTTGCAAACGTTGGAAGCCCTTCTTCCTAAAAATTCAGATGCTTTGCGTTTTTGGAACAATAATGTGGTGGTTATCATACTAAACAACTATTGTCTCCGAAAACCTGACACAGAAACACCACAGTTGGTTCGTCAATTCAAACAAAAAAAACAATTTCAGGACATATTTGTTATTAATTACTCCTTTCCGAATAAGCGTTCTAATGTAGGATATTGTCGCAAAATCTTACACGACCTCGTTATTTTAAAAGCTGAAGATTCCGATATAAACTTAGCGGATTCTATTTTTGTTAGCTTTGATGCCGACATACTCGAAGTTGACCTGAGAATCTTTTCAAAAGCGTATAAAGTTATGCGGGGCAATGCTAAAATTGACGCCATTCAAGGAAAAATGACCAGGCTACCAAAAGGCATATACAGAAACAATCTTTTTTACATCTTTTCTGCGATATACGATGAGGTCCGCAACGAATGGCAGTCCAGAAAATATCGAAACAGTGGTGTACCAAAATATAACTTTATGTGGAATAGAATCTTCACATATGGTACTGGTTTATTTTTGAGACCAAGTGTTTATTGCGAGATAGGTGGGTTCGACGGTTTAAGTCTTGGTGAAGATTATGCAATCGGTTCTAAAATTTCATTTTTACGAGCAACCGGGCCGGATTCTTTCAAAAATTCAAACGTCAACACAGTCCGGGCACTAAATTACATCACCGTTAATCATCCCCGCAGAGATTTATATGCATTTATCAATGGGGCGGCGGTATATAATAAATTTGGCCTATATTCACATGATCAGAAAATTAGAAAAACAGGAATTGAATGGGGCGATACCTATAAAAAAATTAAAAGAGAAATGCCGTTGAATAACTCCAATTTGTTAGTCATACTGCGCACTTTGCTAGATAAAAGTGCCAAACGAATTTCAGATCCAACAGAAAACATGGCGATACTTAATCGGGCAATTCAAAAAGTCAAAAATAATAGTAAAAAGTTACCTACAAGAACCATTTATCGCCTCGATTCGGCCCTTGAGAAACTAAACCATAAAAGATGAGAATCCATTCAAACAACTATTTAGGAGCCGAACAATATTTTTTTAAAAAAACTGGCCTAAAAATTATCAAGGGCCATTTAAGCGTTCAAAAAATTAATAAAAAAGTTAGCATCATAATTCCTGTGTATAATAATCCCGATAGTTTAAGAAAGGTTTTGGTGGCACTTCAAGAGCAAAAAATCCCGGATGGTTTGCACAAGAACATTGAAATAGTAATTGTAGATGATGGATCCAGAGACTACAACCAGCTCTTCGATATTATAAGAAAGGGTTCAAAATTATTCAAAACCACTATAGCTAGGTTCGCTATAAACCAAGGTCGCTCTGCAGCTCGCAATCTAGGCCTCTTGCTATCTAAGGGCAAAATCATAATATTTCTTGATGCCGATATTATTCCAAATAAGTTTTGGTTAATAAGCCACGTCTTGCGACAAGGTTTATGTAATAAAATAGCGACAATAGGCTTTAATCAAACCATATTAAGCACCGACCCCCTTATTTCCATTGAGAATTTATCCAAGAATTTTAAAAAAATTAACCCGGACTATCGAAAAGACTTCCGTTACAGTAAGTACGTCCCCATATCGTGGCACAAAACTAGACCTGAAATCAGAGTAGAAAACTTCAATAAAACCTACCGATTGATAGAAGATACCAATTTTTTTAAAAATTTTAATTTTCCCGAAACCATTGGGGTTTGGGACCTACCATCCATGTTCTTAACAGGAAACGTGGCCCTAAGAAGGTCTGCCATAACCGAAGTTGGTGGATTTGATATGGACTTCAGGGGTTGGGGAATGGAAGATACTCATCTGGGCTATAAGCTTATAAAAAGCGGGGTATTTTTGATTCCACTTCTGTCATCCTCTGCCTTTCATGTAAAAAAACGAGAAACCGATACCAGTAAAAGAAGATGGGAGTTCAAAAGAAATCTATCTTTATACAAACGGAAACTACAAGAACCCCTCAAAAAATTAACCGAGAGTGACTTTTATAGAGAGGTGGGGAGGAAATTCAAGAATAAATATAAGACTACCCTAATCAGAGACGATTAGCCATTCCCCCAAAAAGTTTTTTTATCTCGAAGCCATTTGATTACGTTTTTTTTGAGGGTTTTGGGTAAAATTTTAGCTTTAGACAATTCGCTAATTTTAATGAAGGAAAACGTGATGTGTTTCTCTTTGCTATTAATGTGTGCTCGATCCACTTTGACAGCAAACATTAAATCAATACCGTGATGATTGCCACTTTTATCGGCAAACCTATTCTCGTTGGTACCAATGAAAATACAACCCTTGAGCTTCATGCCCAACTCTTCTCTGAGTTCTCGTGCGACAGCATCTTCTGCTGTTTCATTAAATTCCAAACCACCTCCGGGAAAGAAATGGAAATCGGCCCCTTTTGGCTGTGCCAATAAAAGGCTGTCCCCTTTACGAATTAGAACTCTTACCCCAACTGAAACAATATTTTTAGACATAGTAGGTTCATTCTATCAACTTAAGAAAAAAACACAAGAGAAAGTTTTGAAATATTGAAGGAATCTTCTCTGCCGATAATGCCAACTGGATTGTTTGTGTGTGGAAATTGATTCAGACCCCTTCGCGTGTTTTCTTTTTAAAATCAAAGATTTTCACTCTTTTTCATCATGGTCTTGCCCTTGGCAATTTGTTTACCCATAAATAAGTATTTAATTGTTAGAAAAATAGAAGAAATGGCAGAGAGACCATGAAGAAAATAGCAAATAAGGCCCCCTCCCAAAAAAGAGTATATCAGATTAAGGGTTTGTCTTTTAGTCTTTTTTGGCTCATAAAGGTTTAACGCCAGAAAGTTTGGCAAAGTAAAATATAAAAAGAATATTGAATAGGAAATAGCAAGTAGGCTGATATTTTTGGCCCCTATTGGATATAAAATAATAAAAAACATAAAAACCGGACCGAATATCCAATAGATTGCATGTAGAAAAAGTTTAAATGCCTGGAAAAGAAGAACTGTTCTTTCTTTTAAGGAGTATCCCCTGTACTTTTTACTTAAATATTTAAAATAATTAAACGATTGAGAAGGACCCAAAAACCAATGGATCTTTTGCCTATATAAAGATGGGATCGTATCCGGTGTGTCTGATATATCAAAATAAGGAAGTGGGGTAATTTTTTCTTTGATAAATGATAGTTCCAGGCCAAGGATAGCGTCCTCATTATGAAATATCTCTGAAAAACCGACCGATTTATCATAGACCGATTTTGATATTATTAAACCATGACCTATTAAGTAATTTAGTGGCCGAAAAAAATTATTTTTATAAGACTTGACAGATCGGATTGCTTTAAACAACTCGAATCCTATTGCCCATCTATTTTGCCAGAGGGCGGCCGAAAGAATAATACTATTGGTTTTTGAATTTATATTTTTTGTGTAATCACCATGTTGCTGAAAAACATTTAAGTCTGGGTCTAAGCTTCTCTTAAACAGAATCCATTTAAATGTTTCGGGGTGTGGTTTTGAGTCGGCATTATATATCGCAATCAAGCTATCGCCGGTTATTGACTCGCCCAGGTTTTTAATGCCCCAGTTCAACTGATGTGACATCCTACCGTTAGTTTTTGGGTAATGACAATGTATTACCTTGTCATTATGTCTTTTTGCCAATTCTTTGGCTGCGAATATGGTGTTTTGTGTCTTTGGGTAATATAAATATTCACTCTCAGATGTAATTAAAACCAATTTAATATTTACATCGCGACTAAAGGTACCTATGAAATATTCGACAGTTTTTTCTATCCTGCCAACTTCTGCCAATACGGGGATGAGAATAAATAAACATTCTTTGTTTGTATCTACTGATAACTTAATATCAGTTTCTTTTTGTACCCAGTGGTAAGTATAGATGATACTATAAACCCAACGGATGGAGAGGGATAGGAAAGAAGCACAGATTGTATAAAATAGTATTAACAAAACTTCATTAATTTACTCCAATAAACGGGTCTTCCTCTTTTGAACCATGATAACTGATTGATTTTCACCTATTGTTATATTAAGGTTAAATTATGAAAGATTCAACATTCATCAAAATATATTGTGTCATTAAATCCCGGGATAAAATCGCAATGACCCAAGACGAAGAGGGTCAGCCGGGTTGGAAATTTCCCGGCGGCCACGTTGAGGAAAAAGAGTTGATTTTGGCTGCAGCTTCCCGGGAAGTGAAAGAGGAAATTGGTCTGGAAATTAACCCTACAAACATCCTGCTCATTGAGGACTTCTTTAATCAAAAACGCCCAGATGAACACAACATGCGCTTTTTCATCACAGCCGAACTGACAGGAGGCAAAGAAGAGCTCCGGAAAGGCGAAGTAAAACAACTGCAATGGTTTTCCCATTCAGAACTTGAAAACCTCAAAGAGCAGGATGTTTACCCGCCCCATTGGACCGCCCTGCAAAAGTATCTCTCAGGCACCCAATATCCCCTGTCAATCTTAAGCGAAGTTAAGGCCTAGTGTTTTATTAAAATCACATGTCCGAAAATCAGCAAACCAGCCAAACTTTAAAACTTGGTCCAACCTTAAATGGGCAGGTCTTATTTTTCTTTGCCGCCCGTCATGACAATAACCCCCAAGACGAACAATTCATTTTACTGCGTAAATTTTGGTCTGAATTTATTGAGGCCACAGAAGGCCGCAAGAAAATTGTTTTTATTGAGGGTGTCCCCAGAGAAACTCCGTCAGTTTTTGATGAAGCAGTGAAACAGAGGGGCGAGGTTGGCGCTGGGCAAAATTTAGCCCAAACAGCAGGCGTTCCCATACAATGTCCGGAACCTGATGATACTCAACAGAGACAATCATTGTCTGAGAAATTTGATCCTGATGAAGTTGTCTACACATTGATCGTACAAAATTTAGGGGCATGGTTCCGACGAACTAATCCGTCTACCACTTTTCAGGAGGCAATTGAACGTACCCTGAAGCGAGAAGCTAATTTCAGTAAAATCTACGGGTTCACCCCGGACAATAAGTGGCTTCTTGAACAGCACGCAAAATTATTTGGAAGCCAAAATCTTGAAGATAGACAATTTCTTGATAGTATTACTGACCCGCGAACCACCAAATTAAAGATAAACAAGATTGTGGCGGCTCGGACACAGATTCGCAATGATTATATTTTAAATAACATCCAAGACGCCTGGAGTGAGGGTAAGAGCATCTTTATTGTATACGGCAGAGGCCATGCAACTGTTTTGATTCCACAACTACAAAATTTTATAAACAAAAAACCCTAAGGGTTATCTCTTTTTAGTAGTTTTACTTAAATTTTACCACCCTATCTTAACTCCGCCCCAAATTGCTTCGCAGTTTCATCGTAGATTTTATCCTGAATCGGATCTATTTCGTCCGTCGTCAACGTCCTTTCGTTGGAACGGTATACAATGCGGTAAGTGTAGCTTATCTTGTCCTTGCCGAATTTTTCGGCATTCTCATATTTGTCTAATAATTCCACCTGCTCCACCAAGTCTCCGCCCAAGTCCCTTATCAAATCAAAATAGTTATTTGGAACAAAGTCATTTTTTACAATAAAGGATATGTCTCTCGTTATCGGCGGATACTTTGAAACTTCTTTGAATTTGTTGCCGAGTTTTAATTGACGCTTAACCCGTTCATCTTTTGACCACAGCAACCGGATGTCCGGCAACTCCATACTCACAATAGCCAATCTTTCCAAACCGAAACCGAAAGCCCAGCCGTTATAAATATCGGGGTCAACTTCCAAATTTTTTAACACACTTCCCCTCACCACTCCGGCACCCAAAACTTCCACCCACCTCGCCCCGCTCAAAGTCCGCCCCCTTTCTGAATGGCGGTCAGCGGAATTACTTTGGGCGGGGTTGCTTACATCTATTTCCATCTCAATTGACGGGTCCGTATACGGAAAGGTGTCCGTGTTGAATCTGTATTTTACATTTTTACCGAATACGGCTTGGGCGATATCGGCCAGAACTTTCTGAAGGTCATCAACGGTGATTACCTTTTGGCTTTTTGGCACAAGGTACCAGCCGTCCATCTGATGAAAAACATTCATGTGGAAACGGTCTATCTCATCTTTGCGATAAACCTTGCCCCAGCTTAGCGAACCGACCGGTTCCTGTTTTGCGATTCTTTCTTTAACTTTTTCATTTTGAAGATAGTAATACCACATTACGGTAGTATGGGTGCGGAGAATGTGTTTACCGTCTACATAATAAGTGTCCGATTTTGAACGGGCCGGATGTTCGGGCGAGAAATTAAACAGATCAAAACTTACATCAGCCGGCACGATCTCGGGAACCTCAATGTGGTCAAAATCCGCAAAACTCTCAATCTCGGTAATCCGGTCAACCATTTCCGCCAAAGGACTTTCCTTTGTCCGCGTTAAATCGGGCATAACTAAGTAACGTTTCATGCGCTCTGATTCTGCATCGTGGCAATTTTCCAATTGCAGTTTGAGATTTTCCTCTTCTTCGGATTTTATTTTAATATCTGACATGTCTGACTATGAAAATTAGTAAACAACCGGCCAAAGAAATGATTAAGCCTATTTTAAACGACTTGTAGAAATCCGGCCAGTCCATTTTGAGTTTGAATCTGTTCAGCGCCAATGTGCTGAATCCCCACAAAACCATAAAAAGCGATGCAAAAAATAAATATTTTACTTGAATTCCCGATTGGTAGGGATTGAAATTAAAAGAAATAGTTAAAAGTCCCGCGACAGACAGTCCCATGATTAAAAAAATAACCAGAACATACCACTTCATTACCATTAAATGTTAGCAATTTGGGCAGATAAAATCAACAAAAACTGCCATTAAAGCAGTTTTTGTTTTTGGCGAGAATTCGGATTTTGAATTTTGGCGGGCCATGTGGGTTAAGTACCAAGGTGGTGAGGCACCACCGTAAGGGTATTTTAGAACAGTTTTGAGGTCTTATTTGATGCACGCGGGTCGGATTACTTCTTCGGAGTCTATGTTTAAATATTAATAGGTAGTTTTTCCAGGTATTCTAACTCAATTATTCCCCTACAATTTTCGTTATTATTATTGCGCGTATTTTTTACCTTGCATTTCATCGGTGGCAGAAGAATTTCGCCGTCTTCATTTCGGACAAAGCTATCAAATTGGTCAAGTTCTAAAATAAATCCGTTTTTTGGAATAGTTATTTCATGTCTATAAAAGTCGTAATCTGGGTCGGACGGAACGGTAGATGTTGATGAAATAATTTTAAACTCTACTATGTCATTAATATTGTAATGGAGCGGGACATCGTCAATTTTTACATTTCTGTAGAGTACGATTTTGTTTTTTGTTGGCTTCATCGCGCTAAGAATGTTTGAAATATCATTCCTGGCGATTTTAAGAATTTTTATTTTTGCTTCATCGTCCAATTTTTCATATATCCGGTTTTGATATCTCTCAACACTTTTCTTATCAAGCGTTCGTTCGCCACTTTTATGCTCTTTAAGAACACTCTTTGAATCATTATTCACAATTTCGGCAACTTGCCAAAGACGATTCATGTCACCGCAAAGTAAATTATTGACGATTAAATAATCGTTTCTTGTATAGAAAAAAATTGTTTCTTCAAGATCCATATTTATCTTACCTTAGCATATAAAAACAATGCAGTGAAGAGTTGTTTTGATTACATTTCTATTGCATAAATCTCGAACGTTTTGAGGCACTCAAGATGCACAATAAAAGATTGTCGTAGCGGGGTCGACGGGACTCGGTCACAACGGGGACTCGCCTACAACTCTCGCAGTCTTCCGACTGCTCGGTCGCAGGCCCAGCTCGCGATATTTTCCGCCCATTGCGAAAAATATATCGCTGCGCTTTTCGAGTCCCGACAGACGCAAAGCGGTTTGCGTCCTTCACTCCAGCATTAACGGGAAAATAAAACCACCTTAAAAAGTGGCTTTGTTTCCCCGATGCGGGGTCGACGGGACTCGAACCCGCGATCTTCTCCGTGACAGGGAGACGCTTTATCCAGCTAAGCTACGACCCCAGTTGCAGAACTTGAAATGCTTTTTGAAAAGTTTTGTACTTCCTTTCTAAATACATTTCTGCTGGTACATTATCATACAAAAATCGGAAAAGAGCAAGCCCGTCATGATGTGAAAAAACCAATTCGTGTCCACGATTTTTATCATATAAATATCCCCCTCTGCAAATTTTAAAATTCTTTAACAACGAATGAAGTTCTCTTAGAAATTGCTCACTACCTGAAGTAAATCTGGCTTGGAAAACCCATCTTAATTTTCCTCTATCTTTTGCCCAATTCCTTTTAAAATACACGCAACCATCTCCATCAAAGTACCCTCGCACAAAGTCGCTAAAATAATCTACTGGAATTTTTGGAAATTTAATAGTTAAGCTTTTGTTTGGAGTTAAGCCCAATGAAATTAAATCGTCATACAACACTACACTTCCTATTTGAATTCTATATGCCACTTGTTTACTATTAGTTGGTCTCATTCGTCTGCTTATTTTATGACTCGATTTTAATAAATACTTTATTTTTTCTATCAGTTCTAAATCACAACTTGTAAATTCAATGTATCGTCCGCCATTAGAGTGCGGACTCATATTCCCGTCCGCGGTAAAAAACCCTAAAACATATGCCATCTCCGGCGACCATTTTTTGAAAAAATCCTCGTTTTTAGACCTAAAAATAGGCATAGATTATAACTTAATTTTATCAAATTTTAGGTAATAAAAAAGCCCCGCAAATTGCGGGGCTCATCTTTCAAACGATTCTTTTCTTGATGATTCAGTCAGGCGGATAAGATATTTTGAAGGAGCATTACTGAAATCTTTGTGAACTTTCATAAGCGTTTCATGGCCCATGTAGCTTACGGCCGACTGGAGATGTCCGCGGACTCTTTTAATGATGTCGACTACGCTTCCGACATAATCGACCTTAATGGCCTGGCCTTCTGCGGGAGTATTAAATCTTTCTTCAAGACTGTCTTCCCCTTCCGGACCGTCGAAAACAGCTTCCGGAGAAGTCATGCCCCGGTAAATCTTCACTTTTTTCTTGGATGCCGGATCTTCAACAAGCTCTCCCGGTGCCTCATCGGTTCCTGAAAGCATGCCTCCGAGCATAACCGTTGAAGCTCCGCAAAAAATTGCCAGGGCAATATCTTTATCATTCTTAATGCCGCCATCGGCAATGATGGGAATCTCTCCTTTCACTCCGAGATAGGCCTCGCGAATAGCCTGGAGCTGGGGTACTCCGGCTCCGGTTTCCAAACGTGTCCGGCAACCGCGACCGGGGCCAACGCCAACCTTAATCGCATCAACACCCAAATCCATAAGGAATTTGGCACCATCGCGTGAAGCGATATTGCCACAGACCAGCTCAAAATCTTTAAACTTCGCACGGAACTCCCGGACAGCCTTTTGGATGACGTCCGAATCGGCATGAGCGATATCCATCAAGACACAATCGGCTTCGGCGGCAATGAGCGCTTCAGCTCTTTCGATGAAATCCTCTCTGGCTCCTACGGTAGCACCGACAAGCAGACGACCCTTTCTGTCTTTGGTTGAGTAGGGTTTTTGCTTAGCCACCCGCAAATCCTTCATTGTAATGAGGCCGGAGATATTTCTTCCTGGTTTTAGCGCCAGAGGAAGCTTTTCGATTCTATGCTTAAGCATCATCTTTTCAGCGTCCTCAATGGTAATGCCGGGCTGAGCCCAGACAAGTTTACCCAGACAGGACATATACTTTCCTATCATGGCTGAATTATCGCTCCCTGCGGCCAGAAGGTCGCGGTGAGTAAAAATTCCCACCAGAATTCCGCTCCCGGGCGTACTTTCAACAAGAAGTCCGCTGACATTATGAACCTTCATTATTGTCTTAGCCTGCCCAACAGAATGTCTGCGCGAGAGTACCGCCGGCTTCTCAATCACATGAGAATGCTGACGCTTGAGATATTTTACCCTCCCGACCTGCTCCTCAATGGAACAGTTACGGTCAAGAAATCCGAAACATCCTTCCAGGGCCAGAGCTTTCATCATTTTTTCTCTGGTCACAGTATCCATATTCGCTCCGACAATCGGAGTTTTGATGTTCAGATTCCTTGAAAGGGGCATGGTCAGGTCGACAGCTCTGCGCGAACCGACAACACCATGCTGAGGCCTGAAAAGAAAATCATCGAAAGTTGCTCCCTCGAATATATTCTCCAACTCCCAAAGAGGATTAGGTTTCATATGACTCCTAAACTAAAAGAACACAGGGTATTTATAGCAGATTTCGACCGACAAAAAAAGGCCTGCTTACGCAGGCCGGAGTTTATTCTTAATTTAATTCGGGATGCCAATAAATTTTTTCTATTTTACGGGTTCCGCCATAGGTAATATGATGTTTCCACGGAACCCCTTCTCCTTGGGAGCCGTTACTGACGGCTTCATTGTCGCCGACATAAAACCCGATGTGGCTGTGAAGTAATCCGTCGTATTTCCCTACTGCTTTCTCCCAGAGCAGTACCGCTCCCGGTTTTAATTCATTTATCTCATGCCAACCGCTCTGAAGCAGGTCCCTTACCGTTCCCTCAACTGTGGCATGCGGCATTTTAATAAGTTCCAAAGCAATCAATATCCAGGATACGAAAGCGGCGCAGGAGTTCTTGCCGTCTTCCAGAATATCAACTTCTTGTCCGTTGTTAATCGCGTAAAAGTTCCTGAACAAATAATTATCTCCGCCTTTTACGGAGTTTTCTACAATAGCCAGGAGTGATTTCTTTTTTAACAATTTTAATGCCATTGTGTTCCTTTGTTTATTTAAAGGAGCGTATTGAAAAACTACTAAAAATTATCTGTTCAGTCAAACAAAAAGGCGGTCGATTTATCGACCGCCTTTTAGAACTACCTCGGAGCTATTTCCCTCCATCTTGGTATCGGTTTTTGGATAATGAGAGGGCCTTTGGTTCTGACACAAGATTGGTTGGCATTGTCGGTTGCCGTCAGGGTGACATAGTAAGAACCTTCGGCGGAATAAGTATGCGGCGGATTTTGAGCGGTTGAAGTTCCGCCGTCGCCAAGCGTCCAGCTCCATTCCCGCCCGTTTGGATTGCCGTTAAATACCGTCAGGTCGTTGAACTGGACCGGCTTGTTAAGCGGAGGGCTGGGATTATTCAAGATGCCGTTGGATGTCCAACTGAAGTCAACCTGCGGATAGGCATAGGACGGGGTTCGCCAAGAATCGGAACCGCCGCCGGTACAGCCGGGGCCATTGCAAACAGTCGCAGTCTGCCACGATGACACGGCATCGTAACCGCTCCATGTTCTTACGCGGGCGTGATAAACAGTATTGAAAGCGAGAACTCCCTGGCCGCTGAACCAGGCGCTGGAATCCGACTGGACCTTGCCGGAATCAACATTAACACTGCCGAACGAGCCCTGGTCATCTATCTGAACCTGATAGGCGCTTTGCGGGCTGCCGGTCAGATCGGAATATTCCCAAGACATGGTTACCGCCGGACCGGAAATGCAATAATTCGGTTCGGTTATCGTTACATTGGAAGTTGTCGGAGGCGGAGCGGTAACCGTTACTGTGGCGCCTTTAACATCGGTGCCGTTGTAACCGGTACAGCTCAATGTATACGTATATGTCCTTATTTGAACGAGAGACCCGGTTGATTCTGAACCTCCTGCGGTGGCCTTGCTTCCGCTCCAGTCTCCGGAAGCGGTGCAGGAATTGGCGTTGGAACTGGACCATGTAACGGTTGAGGAGCCGTTCCAAATGACCGAGGTTGGATTAGTGGAAATGTTGGTTACGGTGGCGGGACAGGAACTTAAAGGCGGAGTTTCGGCCGAACAGGAACCGTTGCATTGGATGGTGCCGGAGTTGGTCTGTCCGCAGGCGTTGGGAGACGATGAACAGCTGTTCCCGTAGCCGGGAGGATTGGCGGGCGGAGTGGAAGAACAGGAACCGTTGCATTGAATAGTGCCGTTTGACTGTGTCTGGCCGCAGGCATTAGGCGCTGACGTGCAGGTATTCCCGTAGCCGGGAGGATTGGCGGGAGTTGAAGCCGAGCAAGAACCCCAACCACTCCATGTGCCATTACTGGTATCACAAGTCCTATTCTGGGTCCCGGTTGATGTTTGGCCACAAGCATTAGCACTGGAAGTGCAACTCTGTGTTGATGAGCCGGAACACTGAATTTCACACGACTGGGTATTGCAGGATTGAGAAGAGGGACCGGAACAATCAGCGCCGCCGTAAGCGGGCGCCGGGTTTGTGCAAGTGCGGGTCTGGGTGCCGCCGCCGCAGGACGCGCTGCACGAACTCCACTCGCTCCAGCCGCCGTTGACGGGGGGAGCTGGAATGGCAGTATGATAAGCAACCGTGCCGCCACCCATACCATCGGCAGCGTAACCAGTATACCCGGCAACAAAATAAGCTCCCACATAACCATAGGCTCCGGACTGGGCAACGACGCTTACCTCGGCTCCGCCCGTATCCGAGTTTATGTTGCATGGCCCGTCAGGGAAAAGACAGAGCATTACGTTCATTAAAGGAGTAGACCACCCGGGGACACCGCAAACGGTCGGAGTTCCGTCACAACGAATACTCCCTCCTCCACTGGCGGAATATACATACTGATTGGGATCACTCAAGGAGGGGGTGGAACACTGGTAGGGAGGAAGACCATCTAAATCACACCTTAAATGATCCGCCCGCGCAAAATCAGAGTCGACAAAAAAGATAAGGGTAATTACGGTTAAAAAAATCAAAAAAAGAACCGGATTCCTAAATTTAAAAAGGAAGTTCATAAGTGTTGTATAAAATTTCGGTTGCCGCGGCTTTGCTTGTTTTAAACAGGTCTTTGTCGCTTTTTATTGAAACTATACCGGTATCTGATTTTAAATCTTCAATTCTCCCCGGCTTATCTTGGTCGGTCGGGTAAAACTGTTTCCCGCTTTCCGCTTGCTCGCGAGTTATGATCCTGACTCTGTTTGTCAAAACGGTGCCGGGAACTATCCTGAACTCAATCTTCTTAAATTCCCTCTGACCGGCGGGATCGGCCGAATAAACCACAAAACCTTCGGCAATTATTGAATTTTCTTTAACCTCAACCACTCTTCCTCCGTTAAGTTCGGTTGCTTCGCCTTTTTGGCCGTAAAAAATAAAAATAAAACCACCCGTTCCCATGACCGCAACAATTAAAACTATTAAAAAAATTTTCCTCATCCGTTTAAATCATATAAGAATCAACCATAAAACCATAGCCCTGTTTATCCACAGAAACAAAAAAGGGCTGACGGGACAAGTCCCGTCAGCCACCCCTCCTTTCTTCTACTTGGGCATTCTCAATACCTCTCTGGCCAGAACCAGTTCGGGGATGAGGAAACCTTTTTTATCAATCACCGTGTGAAAGCCATGCTCATCCACCCTGTCTCTGGTCAAAGCAACGAAGAAGAAATTGATCTCCCCATGGGCCGGCCGAAGAGTCATCCCGGAAGGGAGGAAAGCGAGGTCGCCTCCGATCACCAGCATAGGCCCGCAGTCGGCGTTGCAAAACGTAGAATCCGGGTCATTGTTGTAGCCGACAACGACCATCCCTATTTCACCCTTAGCCAGTCCGCCCGCGCCCGTATCAACCCGTATCCTGAACCGGACATTCCGCGACCCGTCACTCTGGGGTTCGACGACAAAATCGGTGACGTCGATACTCGGGGCGTCGTAAACGATTTCCAGCTTGGTGTCCGGAGGCGGGTCGGTCGGTCCGCTCGGCGACTTGATCTTGTCGCAGGCTCCGACGAACATGCTGACGGCGATGAGGACAAACAGCTTCGCAAAGTTGATCTTCATGGCTTACTCCTTGGTTATTC
>Ga0209542_10003642_pt1 | contig 32681 bp, 41 predicted proteins | sample RifCSPhighO2_01_FD_184028 | JGI IMG/M metagenome (GOLD analysis project Ga0209542, IMG submission 184028) | Soil microbial communities from Rifle, Colorado - Rifle CSP2_plank highO2_0.1 (SPAdes) (version 2) | ecosystem: Environmental > Terrestrial > Deep subsurface > Rock core/Sediment ... | reverse complement strand
GATAAAAGTGCTTTCCACCAGCGAGATAATTGAATCCATGTTCTAACATCTAAGGACTTGACCGTTAGATTCCTGAGCATAAGCACCCATCACAAACCACTGCTTTAAGCTATGATAAGAGTATGCAGATTAACTACAAAAACTTTAAAAATCCTTAATTCTCTTTATTTAAATAAAAAATGCCCCTTGAAAAACTTCTAAGAAAAAAACTTGCAAAGTATTCCTTAATAGGAGCTCTTGGTCTAAATAGTATTTTTAATTTAAGCTCCTGCCAGGTATTTGTTCAGCAGGATTCAGGGCCAAAAATAGTTAGTCAAGATGATACTCAATACCCTGATGATACAACAACTCCAAATAATCCTGATTACCCTGATGACCCAACTCATCCTATAGAGCCGACAACACCAATAGATGTTGTTTATTATGCTCCAGCAGTTTTAGATATTCCTGACCAGACAGTAAGACAGGACCAGGTTTTTTCTAGTATAAATCTTAAGGATTATGTTCAAGATCAAGACACTCCAATTTCAGATATCGGTTGGTCTTACACAGGAAACACAAATTTAAATGTAAATATCAATGGTGGAATTGCAGCAATAACTCATCCAGGAAACTGGATTGGCTCAGAGACAATTTATTTCACAGCAACAGATCCTCAAAGCCAGTCAGATATTGATGAAGCAACATTCACAATAACTGAAAAGCCAAACCTTCCTCCTCAAATAAATTCTATACCTCTAACACAAGCAAGAGAGAACTCTCAATATAATTATCAAATATCTGCAGAAGATCCAGAGAACGACCAATTAAATTACACTCTAATTCAAGCGCCTGATTTTTTATCTATTGATTCTTCAGGGCTTGTTTCAGGAACTCCATTAGACAGGCATTCAGCTCAAACACATCCAATACAAATAGAAGTTACTGATAATATTAATCCTCCTGCAACACAATCATTTAATTTGGCTGTTGAAAATGTTGAAACTATTGGAGGATGGGTCGGCTCAATGGACACAGGAGGAAGTTTAGAAAATATTTTAGTTGAGTTATTAAATAATTCAAGAAGTTATTCTGCAACAACAGACCTTCAAGGAAAATGGCAAATTAAGGATGTTTTGGATGGGGATTATGAGACTACGCTGATAGATTCAGCAAATACTTTTGAAACATACAGGCCGAGAGTTTTCAGGGTAAGCAAGCAGAAAGCTCAGGAAAATAAATTAACAAAAAACTCCAAGCTTTTGCTTCAGGCAGACAGGGAATTTATAAGAAATCCAACTAATGAAGGAATTATTCGTAAATGGGCTCAAAAACCAATTTGGGATATTTATACAATTGAGGTAAAAGACAGCCAGCCGGTTCCTCAGGATAAAATAGATTTGGTTGTAAATCTTCTTAAAAATGATGTTTCACAATTTTATCAACAAGCAATTATAGATAATGATATAAATATAACTAGCACCTTACCAACATTAACAATTCCTTCAAATGGGCATGTTGAAGTTTATTGGGATAATCGTGTTGGAGGAGGAGCTAATAATACTTATCTTAATGGAAATGATGTAATATCTGGATGGGCAAGAGCACCAAGTTGGGAAGAAAAAATTTTGTGGATGCAGGAAATATGTGAAGTGTTAATAGGCGGTTTTGAATCAAATTTATATCCTAGTGTATTTAATGATCCAATTGATTATAATATTATAACATTACAACCAAAAGATTTAATGTTATCAGATATTATCTATGGAGTTTATGCAAGACCAGCAGGAAACACTGACTTAGGATATGATAATTATCATGATGTAGACCCTGACGGCAGTGTTTGGAATAAGTAAATATATTTTTCTAAAATTAATAATAATTAATAAGTTTCTACAGGAGTTTTTATTCCATAATCAACATCATCAGCTACTTTAGAACAATAAGTTCTCCAAGGGGTATTTAATGGAAAAACTGTTATTCCTGGCTGCTGATAGTCAAAAGTCCAAAAAGGTCTGCACAAACTCCCAGTGTCAACACATTCTGCAGGATTTCTAGAAGTATCCCACTGCTTAGGATAATAACAGCATCTTGCTCCTTGATAATAACCTCTACTATTAGGCCACCATGTACATACATTTTGACCGTTAGATTCTTGAGCTAAACAAGTATCTCTTGTTGTATAACTCTCACAACCAGCAGTCACAGGCTGAGCCTCCTCCCATATACAGTCAGGTACACTCTCGCAGAAATTTTGATTGTCGTCAAATAAGTAACAAGGAGGAGCATAACAATACTGATCAAATTCATCTTCCGTATTCCATGAACAACCCAATGTGTTGCCGCAATTTGTTTGAGAAAGGCCAGCACAATTTGCAGTATTGGTTCCTGTGCAAGGTTCACAAGCATTTCCTATTCCATCATTATCTGTATCTGCCTGATTAGGATTTGAGACAGATGGGCAATTATCGCAAGCATATCCTATTCCATCATTATCTGCATCTGCCTGATTAGGATTTGAGACAGATGGGCAATTATCGCAAGCATATCCTATTCCATCATTATCTGTATCTGCCTGATTAGGATTTGAGACAGATGGGCAATTATCGCAAGCATATCCTATTCCATCATTATCTGTATCTGCCTGATTAGGATTTGAGACATATGGGCAATTGTCAGTAGAATCTGAAATTCCATCCCCGTCTGTATCAGGTGGTTGTATGAGGTTCCCATTTCCATCACAATAGGTTTCAGTATTGGTGTTTCTAGATACTTCTTGATTATTAACACATAATTTTCCAAAAGCAACATTCACATAATCATCTCCTTGATCCGTAGTGGGGCAATCTACACTACTTCCAGTACATTTGTAAGTGTCTCTTTTTAATTGGCAACCATTTGGAGAACAGCCATTAGGAGGAGAATAGTCACATATAGTAGTTGAAGGGAGATAATTGCAAGGGTAATTAGTATTATCATCATTAACGGAAGGGCTATTAGTGTCGTAATATGTTTCTACACAAGGGCCTGAAGGAGATGCTGGAGCATTACAGCTATATGTGAAAATGTCTGTTACCCACAATCTATTGCCATCTACTTCGGTTCCTCCATACTTCCAAGGTTCTAGAGAGGTATCGCTATCACTATCGCTACATCTATACCATAAATATAATCTATAATCTTTTTTTGCACTAGCTCTCCAGTCAAAGGAAATGTATGGGCCAATGTCAGAAATGAAGACTATATCATTTATATATCCTCTCGCTATTCCATCAGATGATTTTGAAACGCAATATCCTGTATCATCACTATATTGCCACCATTGTGAACTATCATGGGTATAACAATATGCGTTTATGTAACTTTCATATTTAAAAAAACCCCCAACTGGACTACCTGATAAATAATTCTCTCTGGTAAATTTAATGTATACCTTGTCTTCTGAACCACATTGGGAAGTACCCCCCGTATCAAAATCGGTACAACGAACCTTAAGTTTTTCATAGTTAACCCCTGTTCTTATCTCCGCATCAGCCTCGAATATACCCCCCCCTCCCATAGAATTATCAACTGCAGCAATTCCACAATAGATTTCATCTGTTTTATACGCACTTATAATTTTTATTTGCAATAAAGTTGCAAACATAAAAACTATTAAAAGTAAACCAGCAATAAACAAACTAAATTTTTCCCTAGTCATTTTCCTCTTTTAATATCTAATTTTATATTAAAATATAGAATTCTTAGTTTAAAAATTCTTTTATTGTTTTTGATAATTAATTTTTTTATATAATAAAGCCCTAATAAGTCCCTATTGTCCAGCAGCCTCTATTTCAGCTTCTGAAGCAGGGAATATCAGTTCCTCCGGCCAGCTATCAATTTCTTCTTCAGTTGATGGAATCTCTCCTCCTTCAGCTTCCCCATCACCAACAGCGCCAGCTTCCTTTTTTTCTGATAACTGCTTGTATATTATGATGCCTGCAATAACTGCTAAAACAAGAACAATTGCAACAATAAGCGCAATAATTAATATCTTTTTATTTCTCTTATTGCTCTCGTTATTCTTATTATCCGCCATTTTCCTCTTTTTATCTTATATATAATTTATAAATCACCTAAATTAATACAGAATCCTCAGTTTAAAAATTCTTTTGTTGTTGAGTTGATGTTAAAGTTAATATATAAAAAACAAAAGTAAACCGCCAGATTAGAGTAACAAGGATTTTTTGATTTTCGTATCTCTATTATATTTATGGATTAATTCTTAAGAATAATCATTATATTTTTGAGTATTTTTCCAATTTTTTAATTATATCTGGAATTTCTATTATTGCTTCTTTTATTGTTTCAGTGTCAATATCTTCGCCGTAATAATTTATTCCATTCCTTAATTTTCTATACCTGTCAAATTTTTTAGAAAGCGATTCTTCTTTGAGAATATCTTTAAGAAAATAAGTTATTGATTCATGGTCAAGAAACTTATACCCACTTAAGTAACCTATCGCCTCGCAATATTCTCTCAAGCCTTCATAAAGCTCTCTTATTACTGATTTTAAAGTATTAGGATTTAATTTTATAATTTTAGCAGTTTCAATTGCTTGGGCTGAAGATTTTAACAAACTTGATGCTCTAATCTTATTAGGTATGGCTTTCTTTACTTTCCCTTCAAACAGGCTGTTTTCAAAGTTCATTATATATCTCAAGCTCCCCTGATAAGACTATGCCGTTACAGATATTATCCCCTAAATGAGGATTTGTTTTTTTAATTTTTTGCCAGGATTTTTTATTGAATTTATGTAAACTTATTTTTCTATTTAATTTCTTTTCATATTTTTCAGTTAAAAATTCTTTTTCTATATTTGATATTAAACAAATATCAATGTCGCTAGTTTTATCATCCATAGCAGAAGCATAACTCCCAAACAAAACAATAACCGGCAGATCATAATTATTTTCTAAATCCTCAACAAGACCACACTCTCTAATTTTTTCTAAATTATAATATAACTTCAAATTTAATGTTTTTTTAGTTAAAATCAGCTGATAAAAAGAATACAGGCCCTCTTTTTTAATTGATAAGAATCCTTCTTTTACTAGATGATTGAGATACTGCCTGACTGTTGTATGGTTTATTTTCAAAATTCTGGAGAGTTCTCTAATACTAAATTTTCTATTTGGCTCTTCAAAAAATGGTTTTAATATAGTTAATTTTTTTTCCAATTGGAAATATATATTTCCACTTGTTTATAAATATTTCCATTTTGCTAAAAAGAGTATTAAATATTTCTCTAGAAATTAATTATCTCGATTCGGCAATTTGAAAGTTGTTATTGATATTAAATATTTCTCACTTTCAAATCACCTCAGCCTGACTGTTTCTAAAGCTCGAGGAACTGTTGTCTCTATCCTGTTTAACTTATAAAGCGAAGAGGCCAAGTCTAAAGATTTTGAAACTTCTCCATGATTAATAATGACTCTTTTTGGTTTTGGTGTTATATTGTTGAAAAAAGAAATAAGCTCATTTCTGCCTGCATGGGCGGTTAATCCGGCTATTGTATGCGCCTCTAAATTTATCTTGACGATTTCTTCTCTTCCTTCAACAATCATTCTTGTTTCTTTAATGCCGTCTTGAACCTGCCTTCCTAAACTTCCGACTCCCTGATAACAGACAAAAATTACTGAATTTTTTGGATTGCCTGCAAACTCTCTGAAATATTCTACAGAAGCCCCTCCTGTAAGCATTCCTGCTGTTGCAAGAACCACGCATGGGCCTCCCTCAATTACTTGTTTTCTTTCCTGGCTTGACCCTACTCTTGAGAATACATCTGATAAAAAGGGATTTTTATCCTGAAAAATCTGCGCGCGAATGCTGGTGCTCAAAAAATCTGGGTATGTTGTATGTATAGCGTTAATATCCCATATCATGCCGTCAATATAAATTGGCACTTGTTTTATTTTGCCTGTTTTCATAGCATCTTCAAGAATAAGCATTGTTTCCTGCGCCCTTCCTAACCCCAATTCAGGGAGCAAAACTTTTCCGCCGCGCTCTATGGTTTTGTTTACAGCTTCCAAAAGGCGGGCTTCTGAATCTTTTCTTGGAGGAAGTATGTCAGATTTAGAGCCATAAGTTGATTCTGTTATTACAGATTCTACTCTTGGAAAATTTACAATAGCAGGATCTAAAAGCCGTGATTTGCCATATTTATAATCGCCTGTATAAAGCAAATTATGAAGGCCATTTCCTATGTTTAGATGTATCATTGCTCCACCTAAACAATGCCCTGAATTATAAAGAGTGAGCCTGATGTCTGGAGTTACATCAGTAACTTCATTATAATTTAAGCATACAGAGTGTTTAACCATTTCTTTAATATCTTTAGATCCGAATAAAGGCGCTACTGCTTGCTTGTAAGCAACTCCAATAAAATCTAAAGAAAGAAGCGCTGCCAAATCCCTTGTTGGATAAGTCATATAGCAAGGCCCTGTATATCCCATTTTATACAAATATGGAAGAAGCCCAACATGATCCAAATGAGCGTGGGAAATAATAACAGCGTCTATCTGATTTATGTCAAACTCAGGAATATTAAAAAAAGGAAATTTGTCCTTATCTTGGGATGCGGGGTCAATACCACAGTCCATAACTATCTTTGAATTGGGAGTTTGCAAAAGCATGCAGGATCTTCCAACCTGCCTTGCTCCTCCAAGGAAAGTCACTCTAATCCACTCCTCAACTTTTTCTGGAGACCATTCTTTATAGATTTTTTTACCTATCTCGTTGAGGAATTTTCTCCTGTAATTATTATTTGCATATAAAACTTCCCTAATATTCTCTGTTATCTGGCTTTTTATTGCCGGCGACCTCTGAATCTGCGGGGTCCACATTGTCTTATTTCTTATTTCTTCAAGAATTGAGCCCTGCTTTCCTATAACAAGCCCTGGTTTTTTAGCCTCTATAATTACTATAGACCTATGATAATCAAAAATAATATTTGTTATATCTGCCTCTTCTGGGACAATTTTCCTTATTTCTGGCTCAATCTCCTCTTGTGGCCTTAGTATTTTCTGGTCTGCTCTTAATTCAACTCTTTTTTTAATCTCATTGACAATTTCCTTAATTTTCCCCTCTCCCTCTCTGAAAAATTTTTCATGGTCTGTATACAAGACTATATTCGCTCCTTCAAAATTTGCTTCTTTAATTTCTCCTCTTAGTTTCTCTATTATTGTCTTAAGAATATCCATTTGTTTTCAACCCCAGTTTATTTAGAATATTAAAATTATTTTATTGCAGATTAAACATTATTATAGTCAATGGCATTAATATTTCCAAGTTTTGTTGTTGGTTTATTAGGGAGAGACTTAGGTCTTTCACTATAGTTGTATTACTCAGCATCTTTATATGCCGGCTCTATTTTCTGCTCTACTGCTTTTTTAATTCCGTCTTTTGTTATAACAAATATGTCTATCCCATAACCCGATCCAGTATCCCTCTGTGTTGAAGATTTCAAGGCTTCTTTTGCAAGTTCAACGCCTTCTTTAACTGCAATGCCTTTTTTGTACTGCCTCTCCAAAAGGCCAAGAACATACGGCATGCCAGAGCCGAAATTGGCGTCATAATCTTCTACTTTTATTATGCTTCCTGCAGGATCAATAGAATAAAGTTCTGCTGTCCCATCTTCATTAAAGCCTGCAATTAATGCACCCATTTCATCGGGAACCATAGAAGGTTGTCTTATAGTTGAATAAATTATTGAAGAAAGCAAATTTGCTGCCTGTTTTACTGTCGGCCTTGAGCGTGATTTTAATTCTTTTAATTTTAATTCTGCTGGCAAAATCTTTTTTATTTTATCAGTTGCAGCAGCTAAACCGCATCCAGAAAAAACAAGATAATCATTAAGTTGCATAACTTTTTCTTTATTTTTATTCATAACAACATTCCCAGCAGTAGTTTGCCTGTCAGCAGCCATTACAACTCCGTCTTTGCATACAATGCCAAAGATAGTTGTTCCTGTTCTTAACATTGAATTTTTAAGTTCAGCGTCCATTTTTTTAATTTTCTTACTATTTATTAGAACCCTCTAACAAAATATAACAGAATTTATTGTTTATAAACTTTATGGAAAGTGGGGATTGATAGAAATTAATTTCTATACAAAAGTGGCTCATTGATAATTTTTATTCCAAAAAATACAAAAATTTAAAAACAATTATTTTTGTTTATCTTTGTAAAAAAAATGGAACTTGAAAAAATCGTGTTTGTAGGGCCAAAAAAAGTAAGAAAACAGCTAAAAAGGGCTGTTGGTAAATTGCCAGACAACTCTATAAAAATAGAATTTTTTAATGGAATGGCTGAAGATAGAAATATCAAAATAGATTATGGTTTGATTTGCAGAATAGTGAGAGGAGCTGATGGGAAGCATTACTGCCACCTTTCTGGTGATAAGAACTGCAAAATTCACATAATTAAAATCCCAAAAGACTCAAAATATTTCGGCAAGATTATATCTGAATCTAACAAAAAGCACGGCAGAGTCGAGTTCGAATACAGCGGGAATTATTATGCTATATGTTATGAGGGTGGAATTTTCTCCTAGGCTTTTTATTTATCAAATATCAACGGCCTCCTTCTTGCTAATCCCATTCTCTTTTTTTAACTTAATTACATTTTCAACAAAGCCTTCTATTTTCTGCTCGTGGCTAACTATAATAAGCTGTTTTACATTCAGCTGATCTAAAACCCCGCGCATCTTGTCAAGCTGCTGTTCAGAAAACCCGTCTGTCGGCTCATCAAGAATAACCAGGTCTTTTGTTTTTATTTTGCTGAGGAGAGAGTTAATTATCTGGTTTAATGCAAGGCGATATGCAAGAGCTATTGCTGTTCTTTCTCCTCCAGATAAATAATTATAATCTATTTCGTAATCATGCTGTTCAACTACAGGAGTAAACTCGTCGTCAAGCAGGATATTAAAATTATCTGAAACCAGCATTGAAAACCATTCTGATAATAGTTTAGAAAATTCTGCCTTGAGATGAACCATAACATTTCTTTCAATATTGCTTATTACTGGAATAAATTTCTTAGAAAGCCATTCCTCGAGATTAATTAAATAATCAAGCTGTTTTTTTATTTCTTCAGTAGATTTTGTTTTTTCTTTCAGTTCCTCTATTTGCCTTGTAAATAATTCTATCTCTTTTTTCAGCTCTGCGGATTTTATTTCTATTATTTTTTCTTCCTTTAGCGCCTGATCAAGCTCCTTTTGCTTTTTTTCAAGAATTATATCATACTTTGCCAGCTCAAAAGATTTGCTTCTCAAAGACTCTATCTGCGTTTTTAATAGAGATACATCCTTCTCCAGCATTTCATTAATATTTTTAAGATCCTCGAGCCTTGACTGTTTTTCTTTTATGCTCTCAAGTTTTATTTTCAAAAGATTCAAATCATATATCTTTTTTTGAATTTCAGACATATCTAAATCTATTTTTTGTATTTTTTCTAACAGCTGTTTTTTATCTATTTCTATATCCTGGATTTTATTAAATGCATAAGATATTTCATTATGGGTTTTATTCAAAACATTTGCCCTGTATAATGCATCTATTTCCTGCAAACAAGTCGGGCACACTTCCAGATTGGATATTTTCTGCTCAAGTTTTTTAGATTCTTCTATTTTCATCTTTAAAGAAGCCATCTCAGAGGATATCTGAAGATTTTTTTCAGAGAGTTTTTCTCTTTCTTTTTTATTAATGTTAAGATGATTTTCCAGATCTACTATCTGCGATTTATCAAAAACCATAGAAGAAAGAGATTCTATTTGAGTTTTCAGCTGGCTCATTGTAGATTGGTTGGAGATTATAGACTCATTTTTTGATGATATAAAAATTTTTGTTTTTTCTATCTCTTGTTCATACTTTCTTTTTTCTTCTGTTTTTTCAATGATTTTATCTTTCTCTTCCTGGACCTTTCTTCTTGCTTCTTGTTTGATAAAAAGCTCTTTTTCTATAGATTCCAGGCTATAACCTTTTGTCTCAAGCTCATCTTCTTTTTGGACAATATTTAATTTATCATCCTCAAGAGTTAAAGTAAGTGCTTCTTTAACTCTTCTTTCTTCTCTTAGTTTTGAAGTGACTATAAGTGCGTTTTCAAGAATTCTTTTGTACTTATCAATTCCAAAAACATGCCTTAAAGTATTCATCCTAACTTTTGCATCCTCTAAAATTATCTGTTTCATTTCTTCTTGAGGGGTGTATACTGTGAACTTATAAAGAATATTTTGTTTTTTAGAAAACTCCTTTGGATAATTAAGCAAGTCAAGGACAAGATTTTTTAACTCTGTTACAGAAATCTCTTTTTTTTCACCATCAATTGATATTGAACAATAATCTTGGCTTATTGTTTTGCTTCTTTTTAGTGTTCTTTCTATTATTATCTGCTTATTACTAACCTCGAATTCTATCGTAGCCCCCCCGTTATCTTTTCCATTTTTTAAAAGCCCTGAGCCCCTTTGGCCTGGTTGCAAGCCAAAAAGAGCAAATTCTATTGCAAGCAAAATAGAAGTCTTACCTGACCCAATATCCCCACATAATAAAGTTGAGCCATCTGGCAATTCTATCTCCTCATGGTCATAGCTTCTTATATTCTTCAAGATTATTTTTTTGATTTGCATAGTATATCTATAATTAATCTGCTTAATTTTATTTATAGTGAAAAATATAAATCTTTCCCTAACGTCAAGAATCTATGATTCTTGAGCGCGCTCAAGAACCAGTAATCCATTAGATGGTTCTTGATGTAAGTCAACGACAAAACGTGGAAATATTAATGCCGTTGACTATAATTAAAACTTTAATACTTTCTTAGACTCTTCTAAAATCCTTGTATTGAAAATCTCTGTTTTTTCATCTTCCTGTTTTTCAACAGAAAGAATGTTTATAAGCTGAGATATAAACAGGTTAAAATCCGAAGGGTTTTGTTCAGAGTATATTTTAATCGTTTCCTGTTCAGCGTCAGCAGAATCTTTTTTATCTAAATTAATCTCTATTGTTTCTTGTTTTATCTTCAAATCATGTGTATTTTTCAAGATAAAATACGCTCCTTTTTCTTTAGCATACTTTTCTATCTGTTGGAAATTAATATCTGACTGCTTGCCATTTTCAAGTTCTCCGCTAATTCTTAAAAGAATGATTTTATCTTTTATATTATATTTTTCAAGTTCTGACAGGATTTGCCCGGTTGCGATTAAGGAGTTTTTAATCTTAAATTTAAGCGGCAAGACTTCTTTTATCTTTAATTCTATCTTCCTTAGGGAATTAACTTCATCAGTATTAACGATGCAAAATCTACCATATTTTAAATCTTCCAGCTCCTGAAAATTGTTGGGAAAAACAGGCCCAGGATAAATAAAATTTTTATATTTGAAATCTATGTGCAGATGGCCGAGAGCATAATAATCTGCTTTTGGAAGCAAATCAATTTCAATTGAATCTATAGGAAGGCTGCCTTTAGCTTTGTCTATAGTTGTATGAAGCAGAAAAATCTTAAAAAGCCCAGGAGTATCATTTAGCTTTAATTTTCTTAATTCTGGTATCTCCATACTGGATTTTTTTCCAGGATATCCATAAAGAGCGACATTTTTGTAGAGAGTCGGGTTAAGCCTTATTTTATTTTCATGCTCTATTATTTCAAAATTAGTGACGTTTTTGCAAAACCCTGCTTTCTCAAGAACATCCAGAAAGGTTTTGCCTGATATGCTAAAATCATGAGAGCCGGCTATTATAAAACACGGAATTTCTGACTCTTTAAGCCTCTTGAATTGCGCAAAAGTTTCTTTTAATATTTCTATAGGAGGATAAGCAGAATCAAACAAATCTCCTGCAATCAAGACAAAATCAAGCTTTTCCTGAATGCATATATCTATTGTTTTTTTGAAGGATTGAAAATTAAGCTCCTGCATCGGCTGCTGCTTCCATCCTCCTAAATGAACATCTGCTATATGGGCAAATTTTACCATTTTTTAAGATTTCAAATCAAAAAGATTTATAATCTTTAGATAGTGCAATAGTATATAAATTTGATTGTGATAACAAATATAAAGAGGATAAATGAGATTGAATATTGTTATTGGCGGAAAGGCTGGGCAAGGCCCTAATGTTCTTGCAGAGATTCTCAGCAAGGTTTTAGTCAATCAGGGATATTATGTCTTTGATTCTAGAAGCTACCAGTCCTTGATTAGGGGAGGGCATAATTTTAATCATTTAACAATCTCTGATGATCAAACAAGAAGCAATGATTTTAAGATTGATATTATTGTTGCTATTGACGAGAATACAGTGAATGTTCATTCTAAGGAACTTAAGAAAGAGGGGATAATCCTTAACAGCAAGCATAATAATATGTATTTTGCCGGCCGGCTTTTTAAGCTGCTTTGTTTAGATTTTAAACTTCTAGAGCAGGAATTGGGTAAATTAAATAAAAAAATGATTAAGGAGAATTTGGCTAATGCGAAAGAAGGATATACAGAAGAAAAAAGGCAGTATTGCCAGCTGTTAAAAAAAGATAAAACATCAAAAGGATTTATGAACGGCAGCGAGGGAGTTTCAGAAGGATCTATTAAATCTGGCCTGGATATTTTTTACTCTTATCCTATGACCCCTGCAACTCCGGTTTTAGTTGAGCTGGCTCAAAATCAGGACAAGTGCAACTATCTGGTTTTGGAGCTTGAAAACGAATTAGCAATTATTAATGCTGCAATAGGCTCCGCTATGACAGGGGCAAAATCAATGATAGGAACTTCTGGAGGAGGTTTTGATTTAATGACAGAGGCATTAAGCTTGACTGGAATTGCCGAGATCCCGATGGTTCTTTATCTTGCGCAGAGGCCCGGCCCTGCAACAGGGCTTCCAACTTACACTGCCCAAGGAGACCTTAATATGGCCAGGCATGCTGGACATGGAGAATTTACTAGAATGTTATTGGCTCCAGGAGACCCTATAGAATGCCAAGAACTTACCAGCCAATCATTTTATTTTTCTCAAAAATTTAAGATTCCTGTTATTTTAATAAGCGACAAACATCTTGCAGAAAGTTTTTATACGATTACAGAAAATCCTAAAATAATTCAGTCTGAAAAATCCACTTCTTTAAAAAGATACAATAGTTATGAAAAAGGCCGTAATGGAAGTGCTACAGATGTTCCAGAGGTAATAAATAAAAATATAGATGATAGAAACAAAAAAACAGCTGAAATTGAAAAAGATTCAATGATATTTGATAGATATAAAATTTTTGGAAAAAAGAATTCTAAGAATGTTATCTTAAGCTGGGGCTCTACAAAAGGAGCTGTTTTAGATTCAATAAAAGATATTGACTGCAAATTCATACAGATTTTATATATAGAGCCATTTCCAAAAGAAATTGAAAAGGAAATTAAAAAAGAAGATAATATAATCCTTATAGAAAATAATTCAACCGGCCAGCTTGCAGGAGTTTTAGCAGAAAAAACAGGAATTTTTATCGATAAAAAGAACAAAATTTTAAGATATGACGGCCGGCCTTTTTTTGCTGATGAATTAAAAAAAGAGATTCAGAGGAGATTGAAATGATTGACAAAACTAAAGCATTAAAAAGTTTAGAAACAGGATCTGCAAATACATGGTGTCCTGGATGCCCAAATTTTCAGATATTAGCTGGATTTAAAAGTGCTATGGCATCTGAATTAGAAAAGGGAAAAGAAGATTTTGCACTTGTTACAGGAATAGGATGTCATGGAAAAGTTTATGATTATGTCAATTTAGTTGGAATTAATACTCTGCATGGAAGAGTCCTGCCGACTTGTTTGGGCTTAAAAATCGGCAATCCAAATTTGAAGATTTTTGGTTTCTCAGGGGATGGTGATGCATACTCTGAAGGGATATCTCATTTAATACACATGGCAAGATATAATTCAGACATTAAATATTTTGTACATAACAATCAGGTATTTTCCCTTACAGTAGGCCAGCCGACACCGACGACAGAAAAAGGTTTTAAGGATAAAACAACCCCTTTTGGAGTAAAAAATCCACCTCTTAATCCTATCAAACTTATGCTTGCCTCTGGAGCAACTTTTGTTGCGAGGATTTTTGCAGATGTAAAACAGGTGGAATGGATAACTAAAGAGGCCCTTAAACACAAAGGCTTTTCATTTATCGAGATTATACAGCCTTGTATAATATTCCACCCAGACATAGGCTATAAAGAAAAAACTTATATGCTGGATGAAGCCGGCCATGATAAGTCTAGTTTTATGCAGGCGTGGAAAAAAGCAGAAGAGTTTGATTATAATGAAGTTGAGAAAATCCCCTTGGGAATTTTTTATCAGACTTCCAGGCAGACTTTTGAAGAAGGATTTCCACAGCTTAAAGAGTTAATGAAAAAAAAGAAAGCATGGAAAGATATTAAGAGATGATGTTGTAGATTTCCTAATCCTTTGAATAATTTGTCGGCTTCGTCGAAATTTTTTCTAAAAAAAATTACTAATTATTTAGGAGTTCTTTTATAGAAGTTAATCCATTTTCAATATCTTTCTTTAATCTATCTATATTCTCTCTAATATAATCACTCGCGTTATCTATTTGTGTTAATTTAGTTTGAATATTTTTAAAATCCAACAATTTAATTTGCAAGCTCTCTACATGTTTTTGAATTTCACCAATAGGGATTGTTTTCTTATTAGCTTCTGCACCCTTTCAACAAATAACCTTGCAACTCTAAAAGCAAAGTAAAGACCATAATTATCAAAAGATGTAACAATATAATTATTAGTTATTTTCATTGGTTCTAAAGCAGATGGAATTTGAGATTGTGACTTAAACAAGAATATACCAAATTTAGCATTTCTATTTTCTATTGCATCATTAATTTCATCTAGAGTCTTTTTATGAGAATAAGAACCGCTATCTTTACACTCAATAATAACTCTCTTATTCTCATCCCCATTAATATCTACTGCTATATCTCCTATCTTATTTGTTTTGCCCAAATTTTCACCAACAAAATTGATTTTGTCCTCGTATTCAGAACAGAAATCCTGAATTGATTCAAGAACAACTTCCTCGAAATTTCCACCCTTTAAAGTTGTTTTTTCCATAATTTCTGCTTTAGATTTTTCTTTTATTAATTCATCTCTTAAATCTTGTATTTTCTTGAAAATTTCTTCCTTTAATTGTTTAATAGGAGAATCATCTTCGAATGGACTTAATAAATCACTAATTTTGCCCTTTCTCTTATCAAAGTAATCTTCGAATAATACTCTCATTTTTCCTAAAGAGCTTGAATTACTATCAACATCAAGAGTTTTTTCAATCATATTTTTAATATCTTTTGATTGATTTTCAGAACTTTTCAATAAATCTCTAAATTCTTTTTCAAGATTATTTTTAATATCTTTGGATTGAATTTCCAAACCTTTTAATAATTCTTTAAATTTTTTCTAAATATAATCTACATTTTCAGTTAGATAAAGATTTCTTAATCCTATAGCTCCAATTATTATTGCCTTTTTAATAAAGTCTTCTCTTTTATCTTCTCTAATATCCATTAATATTTTGGAAGTATTAGCATCATTAATGATAATATTATTAATAATTATAGAGTCATCTTCTAAGTTTACTTTTTTGTCCCGTTCACTCATAAAATATTTATTAAAAGATACTTTAATAACTTTTTCTAATCATCTTTCATAGCGACTTCTTTTTAGAAAAAAATAAGTAAACCACTTCACTCTCTCTCTCTCTTCAGCTCCCACACATAAACCTCTTCAAAAAAAAGTTTTTGTTTTCCTAGTAATTTTTTAGCATAGCCTAAAAAATCAGCGCCTTTTGTTAGGCTGCTGGTTATTAAAAAAATTCTGCCATCTTGTTTTAGGTAAGACTTGGTCTGTTTTAAGAAAATATTAATTGTCTCTCCTCCTAATTTTCCTCCTGTAGTTGCTATTTTTGAGCTTAATGGCTCGCGCTTGTCTTCAGGAAGATACGGCGGGTTGAAAATTATTATGTTGAATTTTCCTTTTATTTTTTCAAACAAATCCGACTGGACGCAATTAAATCCCAAAGATTTGCAGTGCCTGGCTGCTTCTTTATTGATATCGCAGGAAAAAATGTTTTCTTTTTTAACTCCTGATTCAGCAGCTGTTTTCAAATTTATTCCTAAACCTGCTCCAATTTCTAAAAATTTTAGGTTTGGATTTTTATTTAAAATAACAGGGAGCTTTTGCTTTAAAATCTTTGATAAAAGATAAAAGTCTTCAGCCGGCTGATAAATAGAATTCATTTTAGCTGAACAAATTATTAAACATCTTTGTTACTTCGTCTGAAAATAAAAACAATACTGCCAATACTCCAAAAAGAAGCAATAAAACTATTATTAAAACAATAACTAAGCCGTATCCCGCTGGTTTTGGCTTTGCTGGTATTGTCTTTGATATTTCTGGCTTTTCTTCTTCATATTTGGATATTTTCTGTATTATTTCTGGCTTTTCTTCTGATTTTGCTACTGGCTTCAATTCTCTTTTCTGCTCAATTAATAAATCTCTTGCAGCTTCTTGAATTTCTTCTTTTTTATAGCCAGCATTATAAAAACTCTGCATAGCTTGTTGCAGAGTTTCCCCTCTTGAAACAGCTAATTTCAAACCACTTAAAATGCTGATATTTGTCATTTTATTTTTAAAGATTAATTACTTTTCCGTTAGAAGACAAGTGTACAGTTTCTTGAAATTTATAACCCAGCTCTGTAGCAAGTTCTATCATAGGTGTTTCTTGCTGAAGAGATCCGTGGGCAGGAATTATATGCTTTGGCTTTGTTATCTCAATCAAATCTCTTATATCCTCTCTTCCTCCATGGCCTGAAACATGTATATCTGTCTGGATTCTAACACCTTTTTTTCTTAGTTTTTTATCCATTAGATCACGGCTGTTAATATTAACTGCTGCGGGTATCACGCTTGATGAGAAGATAACATTATCTCCATCTTTAAATTTAAATGGTGTTTTATCATTAACCATTCTATCTAAAATAGAGCCCGGCTCTGCTTGATGGCCGGTACAGACAATAAGATAATTCCCGCGATTTTTTTCTAGATTTTTTAAGAAAGAATTTACTTGCTTTTTGTATTTTATTATTTTTATATCCTTAATAAAAGGGCATTTTTTAATATTCTGTGCTGCCTGAACATACTTGTTCAAACTTCTTCCTACGAATACAATTTCACGGTTTGTTTTTTTGCCGAAATCAACAATACTTTTTAGCCTTGCTATATGGCTGGAGAATGTTGTTACTATAAGAGCTGTATTCTTCCCTCTGCAATTAGATATTGCCTCTTGAATCAAATTTCTTGCTATTCTCTCGCTGGCAGTCCTCCTTTCTGCTCCTGAATAAAGAGAATCCACAACTGCTACTTTAATGCCTTTTTTAGAAAGTTCATGCAGCCTCTTATAATTTGGAGGATCTCCAATTACAGGATGCTTGTCGAATTTAAAATCAAGAGTGTAAAGAAAGACTCCTTCTTTTGTATGAAGTGCCACAAAAGTAGACTGCAGTGTGGAATGGGTTGCATGGACAAATTCAATTTTATATTCTCCAGATTCCCCTTTTACATTAAAACTACTATTCGGATTTACTGAAACTCTTTTATTTTTTAAGGAGATTTTCTCGTCTCTCAGAATAGACTCAAGCACTTCTATTGTAAACGGTGTTGCCAGAATAGGTGCCTTTGGGTATCTCCCTGCTATATAAGGAACTCCTCCGACATGATCTAAATGAGTATGGCCAATACAAATAGCCCTAACTTTATCAGCCCAACCTAATTTATCCAAAACCTTGTCGTCAGGAATAGCGCCGACACTCCTTAATTTTCTCTCTGTATATCTTTCTTGCTGGCTTTCCTGCTCTTGAAGTTCAATAATTGCTGGCAAATAAAGGCCGACGTCAAAAATAAAAACATCGTTACCAACTTTGACCGCAGTCATATTTTTTCCTACTTCTTCAAATCCACCAACTGTACATATTTCCATCGTAAGACACCGTAAGGAACCAAGGTTCCTTAACGATCAACCTCCTTTAAGATAGCCTCAGGGGTGATTGGAACCCACAGTTCCTGACAGTCAACCTCCTGTTTAATTAGCTTAATGTCAAGAATCTTTGATTCTTGAGCACCATCAAAGATTTGCATCTTTGAGGCGTTCAACTTCCCTTTATTTAATTTGGCAATCATCATAGTAAAACGTTTAGGATGGTTTATCCTCTTTTATAAAAATAATAGTATAAGGGGGTTTAAAAATTCTTTTAAAAGAAAACTTTTGTGCGTTGATAAATTAGTTTTAAATTTTGCCAGATATTCCTCTCACATGAAGACGAGGGCCTAAGAGAAAACCTTTATTAGAAAGTGTAGATTCTAAAAGAATCCCGCAGAAATATAATTGATTGGCGCATGGTTTATCCTGCCTATCTAAGAAATCTTTCAGGGTTATAGAGGGAGGGATTTCAGTTCTTCCAATTAAAATCAAGCGAACAGGCATTTTTGATACGCCAGCTTCTTTTAAAAATTCCCCATATTTTTTGGCTATTGGCCCGAATGCCCAAGTTGTTAATTCTTCTTCTCCAAACCTGTTTGTTGGAATTATTTCTGACTCGTTAGAGGAAACTTTAATTGAATTTTCTTTTTCCAGGGCTTTTTCTAGCTGATTTTCAGAGAGATAGTATTCCTTATTATCTCTGTAGGCGTTGACCACTTCTTCTGCTGAAATTAACAGCGGTGAATTTTTTGTAAAGTAAATTCCATCTTTAGGAACGAAGATTACCCCCTCTCTTACAAGATTTCCTGTTCTTGAAACATCAGAGTCCTTTTGATTAATTCTTAGTATTGCATTCTCTCGCAAGGAAATTATTCTGTATTTTTTTCCCTCCAATGCTTTTTGCGCTGTATCAAAAGCTGTATTTCTTATATATGCTGATTTGTATTCTTTTTCAGAAATATCTTCATTTATTTCCATCTTTATATTAGTAATATATATAGTTTATAAAGAATATTACAATTTTATTGTTGTTTTTCAAAAGATAGTTTTAATAATCTTACTGTTTTAATAAATTTATGAAATCTTTAAAGCCGTCTATGCGCGAAAATAAGCGTTATTTATTTGTTAAGGGAAGCGGAGACAAAGATCTTAATAAAGATATAGTTAAGGCTGTTTTAGACTTTAGTGGAGTTTTGGGGATGAGCAAGACAGGAATGAGTTTTATTAAATCTGGCAAAGATTGGATTATTGTCTGTGTTAATCGTGAAGCTGTGGATTTTGTGCGCGCCAGTCTTTGTGTATGGCCGGATAAAATGACAGTAGAAAAAGTTAGCGGAACTTTGAAGGGTTTGCGAGGAAAGAAGTAATATCAAAAACACGATGCGCCACCACATGTCAAAAACATTATGTTTTTGAGCACTTGAAAATTGCATAAAAAGCAAGAACAATTTTCATGCCTTAAAAGGTGTGGTTTGTTTAGGACGCACAAAAAATTCATCTAAATAGAATTTTTATTCCACAAAAATCAATGATTTTTGGTGATGCGGCAGTTTACTTTTGTTTTCTGTATAATTAAAATTAATTCTTGATTATAGTAAATTTTTCCATCCGAAAAACTTATAAATACACCATTTCTTTTTAATTTGTAGAGAGAAGAGAAAAATAAAATTAGTTGATTATACAATTCTCTTTTAGAATATAAATTTAGAAGGAAAGAAGAATATGGAAATGCCAACAGATATGCAGCATCAAGCTATGGGTTATGACCGAACTGCTACAATGTTCTCTCCAGAAGGACACTTATTGCAGGTAGAATATGCAGAAAAAACCGTAAGGCTGGGAAGCTCCAGCATAGGAATGGTCTGCAGCGACGGTGTATTCATAATAGCTGATAAGAGAATAAAAGATATACTTATAGTTCCAAGGTCTACAAATAAAGTCTATGAAATTGATGAGCATATAATCGCCAGTGTTGCTGGAATCACATCTGATGCAAGGATTTTAATTGAAAGGTCCCAATTAATGGCCCAGCAGCACAGAGTTACTTATGATTCTCCTATTGAGCCGGAATTGATTGTTAAGGAAATTTCTAATTTAAAACAGCAGTTTACACAATATGGAGGGGCCAGGCCTTTTGGAGCTTCTTTAATGACTGCCGGCATTAATAATAAAAAACCCGAACTTTATACAAGCGATGTTACTGGAAATTATTTTGCTTATTATGCAAACGCTATAGGTGAAAATGACGAGAAGATTAAAACTAAATTAAGAGATAAGTATAAACAGGCATTGACGATAAAACAGGGAGTAAAGCTTGCATTGGATATTTTTAAGGAAGTTCAAACAGATAAATTTGATTTAGATAAATTAGAGCTTGATTATATTAAATCCAGTGAAGGAAAATTAAAAAGAATAGAAGGGGAAGAGATTAACAAATTATAATGGTAAATACTGTAGCCAGAATAAAAAAAGGCTCTAAACATTTTGAAATTCTTGTGAACTTAGATGATGCGCTGAAATTCAAAAAAGGAGAGGCATCTTATATAACTCCAGAAACAAACGCGATTTTTAATGATATAAAAAAAGGTGACAGGGCTTCGAGCTCGGATTTGAAGATAAACTTTGGAACAGATGATATTCAGAAAATTGTTGAAAAGATTATTAAAGATGGGGAAATTCAAACAACCCAGGAGCATAGAAGCGCAGAACAAGAAGCCAGATTCAATCAGGTTGTAGATTTTATTGCGAAAAATGCTTTAGATCCTAGAACAGGAAACCCGCATACTGTTGAAAGAATAAAAAACGCATTAAAAGAATCAGGAGTTAATATTCAAAATAGGCCTGTTGAAAGCCAGATTAATAATATTGTTGAATCCATAAGTATGATTCTTCCTATAAAATTGCAGCTTAAAAGGGTTAAAATCATTATTCCAGCTATGTATACAGGGAAGGCTTATGGTGTTGTAAGCCCGTATAAAAAAGAAGATAAATGGAAGGATAATGGGGATTTAGAAGTAGTTATAGAGATTCCTAACGGGCTCATCATGGATTTTTATGATAAATTAAATTTAATAACTCACGGCAGTGCTATAACCCAAGAGTTAAAGGAAATCAGCGCAAAATGAATATCGAAGATATTACTGGTGATAAAAATAATTCTAAGAAAGAAATAGTATCATGCCCATTAACATATAAAGAATGTGAACATAAATTTGAAGAGTATTGTGTACACAATCAAAATTTTGAAATATGTGAATGGTATCCAAATGCAAATAAAGAAAAGAGGGAATCATCACCAGATAAAGAAGATGGAGTGATATATTAAAATGACAGAAAATAAAAGACTAATAGTAATACCTGGAGAAGTTGTTGTTAGTGGAGCAGAATATCTTCCAGGAGAATGGACAGAGAAAAGAGGGAATGATATAGTTTCTTTGAGGCACGGCCTTGCAGAAGAAGCCAACAAACTTGTTAAAGTTATACCTCTTTCAGGCCCTTATCATCCTAGAAGAGGGAATGTTGTTATAGGTAAAGTAGAAAATATAACTATGAATGGATGGGTTGTTGATATATGCTCTATTGACAATGCTTTTTTGTCTATTATGGAAGTTCCTAAATTTGTCGACAAAGATGCACTTGAAGAAGTAATGGATTTTGGAGATATGGTTGTAGGAAAAATTTGGAATATAAACAGAAGAGGAATTGATTTGAGCATAAAACAAAGAGGGTTTGGAAGGATAGATGAAGGAATTATTATTAACATAAACCCAAACAAAGTTCCAAGAATTATCGGCAAAGAAGGAAGCATGATCAAATTAGTCAAAGACGAGACAGAATGTAATATTACTGTCGGACAAAATGGAGTTATATGGATAAAAGGGGAGAATATAGAAAGTGAACTGCTTGCAAAAGAAGCAATTTTATTCATCGCTGAAAAATCTTTTATTAGTGGTTTAACAGAAGAGATAAATAAATGGTTTGGAGAAAGAAAAAAGCAAAAGGGAGCAAAAAAATAAAACTATGGAATTTAAAAGACCTGATGGAAGAAAGCCCGATGAATTTAGAAAAATAAAAGCGCTTGTTGGAATTATACCAAATGCAGACGGAAGCGCTATGTTTCAAACAGGGGATACAATAGCAATAGCTGCGGTTTACGGGCCTAAAAAAATGCATCCACAGCATCAGCAGAATCCTGAAAAAGGAACTTTAAGATGCAATTATAATATGTTAAGCTTTTCTGTCAGCGAAAGAATTAAACCAGGGCCTAGCAGAAGAAGCCAAGAGATAAGCAAAATTACAGAATGGGCATTAGAGCCTTCTTTAATGCTGGATAAATATCCAAATGCTGTTATTGATGTTTTTATTCACATTCTACAAGCCGATGCAGGAACAAGATGTGCTGGTATAAATGCTGCTTCGATTGCTTTAGCACACGCTGGCATACCTATGAAAGGCCTTGTTTCCAGTATTTCCGTAGGAAAGCTTGATAAAACTATTGTAGTTGACTTAACAAAATCAGAAGAAGACTGGGAAGAAGGCGAGGGAGCTACAGACATACCAATATCAATGACTGACGACGGCAAGATTACACATATGCAGTTAGACGGCAATATTTCAACTAAACAACTAAAAGAAGCTATTGAACTTGCAAGAAAATCCTGCAAAAAGATTTATGAAGTTCAAAAAAAGGCATTAAAAGAAACAATCAAGGAAGAATAAAATGGATGGATTTATGACAACCCCAAATTTGAACGCAGAAAGAATAAAAAAATCTTTAGAGAAAGGGAAAAGATTTGATGGAAGAAAGTTAGAAGAATTCAGAGATATAACTATTGAATACGACGTATCAAAAAAGGCAGAAGGGTCTGTGAAAGTCAAGATAGGAAATACTGAAGTAGTCGTAGGAATAAAAATGGATGTTTCTGCACCTTATCCTGATTCTTTAGATAAAGGCAATTTGATTGTCAGCGCTGAGCTGCTTCCTTTAAGCTCCCAAAGATTTGAGTCAGGCCCTCCAAGAATAGAGGCGATTGAGCTTGGAAGAGTTATAGACAGGGGCATTAGAGAAAGCAAATTTATTAAATTTGACAAGTTGTGCATAGAGCCAGGAGAAAAAGTCTGGACTGTCTTTGTAGATATTTATTCAATAAATGACGACGGCAATTTGTTAGATGCTGCCGGAATTGGGGCAGTTGCTGCACTAAAGGCTGCGAGAATCCCAAAATATGACAAAGAAGCAGGGAAAGTATTATATGGGGAGTTAACTAAAGAAAAACTTCCGCTGGAAAAAGACATCCCTATTGTAATAACCTCCCATAAAATAGGCAATAAGGTAATAGTAGACCCAACAAGAGAAGAAGAAGATATCAGCGAAACTCGCCTGACTATAGGAAGCTCCAATGGCAACATCTCATCTATTCAAAAAGGGGATTCATCTGCATTAACAATAGAAGAAACACTTAATATGATAGATTTAATAGAAATGGTAGAGAGAGAAGTTTTTAAAAAGATCGAGAAATTTTTAAAATAATAAATAAAATGAACAGCGAGGATTTTACAAAGTATGAAAAAGCGAGGATTTTAGGAGCGAGAGCATTGCAGATAGCCATGAATGCCCCTCTTTTAATTAAAATCTCAAAAGAAGATTTAGAGAAAGTGAGGTATGACGCCCTAAAAATTGCTGAAATTGAGCTTAACTCAAGAGTGCTTCCTATATCAATAAAAAAACCTTTTCCTCAGAAAAAAGAAGAATCTCTTAAAAGAATTGCTGCTCCAAAGATAAGCGAAGAAAAGAAAAAAGAAATGGAAGCAGAAGAGGAAGAGGAAATCATGGGTAATGGAGAAATTATGGAGCTTGCAAACCCTGAAGAAGAAACTGAAGAGGAAGAAGCTGCAGAAAGCGAGAGGGAATAATTCTTAAAAAGTTTTTATTGCATTCAATCTTATTAAACTACGCTTTTAGTTTACAGATAAAGTTATAAATCAGCATAATTTTATTTCATCATGGTGATGATTAAAGAGGTGGGTGCCAAGCAAATTTTAGATTCACGCAAGGAAAAAACAATTTTTGTTACAATAAAAACCAATGCCGGCTCTTTTAGCGCCAGCAGCCCAACCGGCAAGTCAACAGGAAAATATGAAGCTAAGCCGTATAAAAAAGATATTGATACAGACATTAAAAATCTTAAAGAATATAGCGACTATTTTTCAGAAGAGCATTTAGATAGTTTTGGGGATTTAAGGCGTGTAGAAGATATTATAAGCAATTGTGTCGGGGCTAACAGCTTATTTGCCCTTGAATCTGCTGTATTAAAAGCTATTGCCAAAGAACAAAACAAGGAAGTCTGGCAGATAGTCAATCCTAATTTAGGCAAAAAAAATGCCGAATTCCCAAGGATTGTAGGAAACTGTATTGGAGGAGGAATGCATTCTAAAATTACTGGGGGCAAAAAGCCGGATTTTCAAGAGTTTTTGATTATTCCAGAAACTAATTCTGTTTTGCAGGCATGGCATATAAACAAAGATGCCCAGATTAATGCAGAGATTATTTTAAAAAATATTGACAAAAAATTTAATGGAAAAAGAAATGATGAGAATGCATGGATAAGCTCTCTTAGCAATAAAGAAGTTCTCGATGTATTAAAAGACCTAAAAGACAACATATGCGATGAGCGGAGGTTATATCTGGATGAAGGATTTGATGCAGCGGCTTCAAGCCTTTTTAAGAGAAAAAAATATTATTATGAAAACCCTATTTTTAAGCGGGATAAAGACGAACAATTCGACTATATCAGCAACCTTGTAAAAAATTTTCATTTGCTGTATATAGAAGACCCTTTTGAAGAAAACGACTTTGAAGGTTTTGCTAAACTTTTAAAAAAATTTCCTGACAGGCTTATAGTCGGAGATGACCTAATAGTTACAAATCAGAAGAGATTAAAAAAAGCTATTGAAACTAAGGCTGTTAATGCTGTTATAATTAAGCCGAACCAGTGTGGTTCTTTGCTTGAAGTTAAAAGAGTCTGCGAGCTGGCAAGGCAAAAAGGAATAAAATTGGTTTTTTCTCACAGGAGCGGGGAAACAACAGAGAGCATACTTGCAGATTTAGCATTTGGATTTCAGGCTGATTTTTTCAAGATAGCAATTACTGGCAAAGAGAGAGAAGCAAAAATTGAGAGATTAATTGAGATTGAGAATGATATTAAAGGAATTAAATCCAAGAAAGATATTGTTGAAGGCAGAATTAAGGAATTGGGGTGAATTTTATCTTTAACTTTCAAAATATTCTTGCTAAACTTTAAAAATTTTCGCGCACTTCATGGCAAAAACTTGTTAAACTTATTCTGAGAAAGCTAAATTTTGGACACTTATATCTGAAAGAAAATCTTTTGACATTCTTTTACTTACATTTAACAATTCTATTCCAATTATTTTTCCATTTTTATCTAGTCAATAATTGTCTCATCATCAATTTTTCGATTATTAAAAAACACTTCCCCGCTTATTTCAATATAAACAGCATCTGCTTCTTTATCAAAAGTTATTTTCATATATAATAAACAGTAATTACCTTTATATATTTTTCTTCTTTCTCGGCTTTGTTTAAAAAGTAGTTCTTGTTTAAAAAGTCCCTTCAACCTTTAAATATTTATTTGGATTCTACGAAATTTTCAACATCCTTTTTTGCCTTTGCCAATATTTCTTTAGATTGTCTTATTAGATTTGAGGACTTCCTAACTAAATCAGAGATTTTCTGTTGTATTTCTTTTTTAATTATAGGAATCTTAATCTTTTGAAACTCTTTTTTTCCGATGGACATTAAGATTGTTCCAGAACCACCCCTCTTTAATAACTCTTGAAGCAACGGCGACTTAAATAACACCAAAAGTGTCTCGGCATTAATAACCTTTGAGCTTATAACATAAAACCCACTTGAAACGATAGAATTATCTAACTCGTCAGTTATTAAAGCACAAGCTGAAGAAGAGCCTTTAATAGAAGAGATTATTACATCTCCCTTACTTACTAATCTTCTCGCTCTTGTAGGTAGGTTATTTCCAAAATCATAAGTAAAGTTATTTATTCTTCCACATTTAACAACATCGGCAAGTTCAATATACTTATAAGAAATATTATCTTTAGGAATAAAATTTTTATCTTTTAAGCTAATAAGGTTTTTCACGGAATCAAAACCTCCTGAATAGCCTTTAATCTTATCAATAATCTTACTATATTTCGGTTGGAAATAATCAGCATCAACCCTTTCCATTTCCAAAATAGCACTATAATTAGTTATAAAGCTCGCCTGTTTTTTTTATATGTAATCCTCTACACCCATTTCCTTTAAGAGGATTTCTTCTGCCTTTTCGTAAAGTTCTTTAGATTCTTCATAATACTTTTTAGCCAATAAAACTTCTTTCTCTATTTCTTTCTGAAACTTATCTGAAGGAATTGGAATTAGCATCTTTTTTGTGTTTGATTTTAAAAGGTGCAATTGCCCTGTTGCTCCAGTAATTTCTCTATTTATCTGTTCTTGACCAAAAATTGTCCTTAAAAAAATGAATAGATAATAAGGATTAATCTTTGGATTTCTTAAAACATTAACTTCAGATACGGTTGCTAATTTCTCTTTCTCATCATAGATATTAATCTTTCCGATAGAACCTCTCCCTATTGAGGAAATAAAAATGTCATTATTATTAACAAAGAATAATTTTTGTTCGTTTGTTTTCAATAGTTCATCTCTGTCTACAAATAAATCTCTGTTTAAATCTCCAGAGCGAATAACCTTGACCTTACCCTCTTCACTATATTTTGGGGTTCTGCCACTCTTTACCAAACATAAATCTCCTAATCTTTGATTGGGTAATTTTTCTATTTTTGAAACTAATTTTAAGATGATTTTCTGAAAATACTCAGAATCCATTCTTTCTTGATTTCTAACTTCACTCAACTTTAGAATATTTGTTTGTGCCATTTTTACCAAAAGTTTAACCTTTCTTTTTTAGCAAACTCTATGAATTTTTGAGCAATATCCTCTAAATCGTGTTCTATTTCTGGATGTCCATACTCGTCAATTAAAACTTTCCCCTCTTCTCTTTTAAAGACATAATTTCCAGAATTATCTTTACCACCTTTTTCCGAAACTGCAAAGAAAATAGGGTAATCTTCTTTTTTTGGACACGTTTTATCATCCCATTTCTGTAGGAATAAAACAGATGTTTTAGTTCCAGTGTGTGGTTTGAAAGTATTATCATGTAAACTCACAACCCCTAAAATCCTTGCCTTCTCGCTTATGAAATCTCTTATATATTTCTCCGTAGAATTATTAAAAATCCCTTGAGGGAGAACAATTGCCATTCTTCCACCTTCCTTTAAGAAATTTAGGTTTCGCTCAATGAATAAGATATGTCTGTCTATCTTGTTTACAACTTTCTCTTTCTTTCTTGCTAATTCATAATTTTTCAATATACTCTTTTCAGAAATTTCTTAGTTAGGATATTAGTCAAGAGGGGCTTTCTATCAAAAGATTATCTGTTTAAAAAGTAGAACGATTTAAGGACTTTTTAAACAGAGCCTTCTTTCTCGAAAACAACTTCTATTTTTGCTCTTCCTATATTTTTTTGAACATAATATTTTCCTTCCTCTTTATGAGTTCTGTCGGGGTTTTTTATTGAATGAGTAATTTCTTCTTCGCTTAAATTCCTCTTTTTCATTCTATCTTTTGCTAATTGAGTTTTACCTGAACCAGTATCCCCTGCAAAAATAAATTCAATCTTCCATAAAGGCAGGCGTCCACAAAATCATTCATATAAAATGGGGCTCCTGCTAATCTCATCAATTCAGTTGAATTTTGATAAACCTTTTTAACTTCACTCATTTTTCATTTCCTCCTTTAAAGCTTTATCTAGACTATATTCAATAAAATGGGATTTGTTTCTAAATCGAGAATCATTTTTCAAGAGAGCTTCCACTAATTTCATCTTTTTCTCGTCGATTGTAATTGAAATTCTTTGCTTCATTTTGATTATTTTTGTTTATTTCGTATTACTTTGTGTGTTAAAATCAGAGGATATGTACTTTATAAATATTTCTATTTTGTAGTAATTTTATGGTGGTTACATATTGTAGGATATTTATTTGGGGAGAAAGAATTAACTTTATTTCTCAAGGCGTTCAAAAGTTTTATAAACGAAATTTCCTGGGAATTATAATGCCTAAAAAAGAAAAAATAAAGGAAAAAGAAATAGTTAAAGACTTAACTAAAGAAGACGGTAGTATAGAAGACCAGCCTGAAGGAAAAGTTCTTGAAAAAGTTGCTGAAGCAGAATCTCAAGAAAGCACAAAAGAAGCTAAGTCTTTAGAAGAAAAGAAAAAGAAGTTGCTTGAGAAAGCTAAAAAGCTCAAGGAGAAAATAGAAGAGACAAAAACAGAGGATCTTAAGGAGCAGATTAAAGCCAAAAAAAAGACAGATATGCTTATTCCTCTTGATGAATATGTCAAGTCAGGCATTTATCTTGGGACAAAGGTTGTTACACCACATATGAAGCCTTTTGTATACAGAAGAAGGGCAGACGGCCTTGCAATATTCAACACAGACTTAATCGATGAAAAATTAAAAGAAGCTGTTGAATTTTTATCTAAATTCAATCCTGAAAATATTATACTTGTCTGTAAAAGGCAGGCAGGATGGAAAGCAGCCGCAATGTTCAGCAAATTAACAGGAATAAGGGTGTTCACAAAAAAATATCCTGCTGGAATATTAACAAATACCAAGCTTCCTGATTTTTTTGAGAACGAACTAACAGTTATCGTCGACCAGTGGCTTGATAAAAATTCTCTAAGAGACACATTAAGAGTCAGGAAAAAAGTTCTTATGTTATGTGATACAAATAATTTCAGCACAGGAGCTGATAAAATAATTATTGGAAATAATAAAAGCGCAAAGAGTCTTGGTGTTATATTTTATATTTTAACAAACGGCTATATGAAATCCAAGGGGATGGATAACTCTAAGATTCCTGATTTAGAATGGTGGATAGAAGAAGAGGAGGAAGTTAAAAAAGCCAAGCAGAGAAAACTGAAGATTATTGCTAGGACAGGAGCGAAGTTTGGAGTTTAAGACTATTCAATTCTAAGAATATATCACAGAATACAAATTCTTAAATATAAATATATTTGTTAAAATTTATGGATAAATATAATCCGAATGATATTAAGAAATATTACGGCGCGTCTTTTTTCACAACCAACGGCTCTACCTATGGAATTACCAAGAGTGGCCTGTTTACTGGCAATAAAGAACTTATAGGGTCTAAAGTAAAAATGATTGCTGGAATTAAAGGCCCTTTAATTAAAAAGGTAGCTCGTTTTGTAAAAAATTTTGGGAAAAAAGAGAGTGTTAAAAATCTTGAAGAAATTATCAATAAAAGCGGGGCTCAGGTAAGAGAGGGGCTTCATCTGGTTTGCATATTGGAGAAAGGCAATGCAAAAATAGGATTTTACAGTTCCACTCTTAACAAGGTTAATAGCTAAACATTTAAGATTTTGTTATCATTCTAAAGTAATAATATAACCAAAAGATTTATAAATAGTTATTCTATAAATTTATTATGGAAGAAAAAGAATTTGATATATATGATCCAACAAAAACTGAAATATATCATGGAACAAGAATCATTACAGAAAATGGTAGCCGTTATTTAATAAATCATGATGGTACCTTCTTTGGTGGTGATGTGAAGGGGGCATGTGTAGAGAAAATTGCTGGAATTGATCCTTTTTACGAAGATAGAATAAAAAAAGTAAGAGAAGAAAAAAGGGGTATAGAAGAATTAATAGATATATGGGGGGGAAAATTAGATGTGGGGAATGTTCTTGCTGTTATTATCAGAGAAGGAAAAAAGAAAAAATCTATTTTAACTAGCAGAATTAAAGAGATTAGTGAATTTAAAGCTTAAAGAACAGCCAGTTCTTTTCATCGCCTCCAAGCTTGGCATGGATGAGGCAGTATCTCCCTTTTAATTTAAACCCCTGAAGATCAAAAACAAGCTTGTCTCCTGTTTTTTCCTCAATTTTATATTTTCCTTTATCCCAAATTTTAACCAGGCCTTTGCCATAACCTTCTTTGATTTCTCCTTCAAATGTTGCATAACTCCTTAAATGGTCTTCAGTTTGAACTGCGAGCCGTTTAATTCCTTTTGTCCGAGGCGGCTGTTTTGGAATAGCCCAGCTTTTAAGAAAGCCCCCCATCTCAAGCCTTAAATCCCAATGCAAGTTGGTAGCGTTATGTTCGTGTATAACAAATATCGGCATTTTATTTTTTAATAAATTTTTTATTTATTTCTTCTATAAATATCTTTATTTCTTTAACAATATCTTCTGCTTCCTCCAATTGAATTGACTTTCCGTAATAAATCAGGCCATTTCTTATTTTTCTAAATCTATCAAACTTAAATGAAAGAATTTCTTGATTTAATTTTTCTTTCAAAAAATAAGTGAATGCTTCATGAGAATAGATCTTATATCCTTTTAATAAAGATATTACTTCAAGCAAACTTCTTAAAGAATCGTAGTAATTTGAAACTATCTTTCTTTTAGACAACTCATTCAACTTTATCCCATCAAGAAATTTTAAATCATCAAAAGTATTTTTTATAATTGATTCTGCCATTAATTTATCAGGAGTTGCTTTTCTTACTTTTCCATCTTTGATAAAATCTTCAAAATTCATTTTAATGCCTCAAAATACCCATATATTACAATTCCATTAATCCAGTTATTAAATAATTGTTTATTCTCTTTTTTTAACCTATTTAATTCCTCTTTTGAATGAATAAACAGCTGAATATTATACCCTAATTTCTTTTCAAATTTCTCTAAAGAAGGTTCTTGTTTTTTTTGGCTTATAACTAATAAATCTATATCACTATTCTTGTTGTTTTCTGCTTTCGCAAAACTTCCAAATAGAACAATAGCTTCAGGATAATTAAAGAAATCCTCTAGAAAATCTATTATTCCAGATTCATTTATTAAAGACAAATTATAATTTAGCTTTAATTGCTTAAATTTTTTTGAATTAGCATCTGCCTTAAAGAATAGATGGTTTAACTTCCTTTTAGATATTAATATTTTTTTTGATTCATATCTCTTAAGAAATTTTGAAATTGTTGTAGGTGATTTTTTTAGTATTTTAGCAAGCTCTCTAACATAAAACTCTCTTTCTGGCTCGTTAATAAAAAATTTTAATAGTTTGTCCATTCTATTTTTATATTGTCCAATTAAATGAACAATTGTCCATTTTTATAGTTTTTGGTTGAAATAAATATTATTTGTAGAAAATTTTATTTAACTGTTGTAAAATAATCTAATTCTCGACGGCAACCATACCGAAACATTTATAAATAAGTAATTTTTAAGGTTTTTAATTAAGATGAGTGCCTTAATGAAACTACATATTTCAATGAACATTAGGGTATGATGTAGTAGAAGCAATCATCTAGTTGTAGTTCTAATAATAAGCAAATAAAACCACAAGAATTTTTATTCTTGGGTGTCAAAGCCAATAGTTAGGAGTTGTGTGAAGTGGTTTGTTTTTATATAACAAACTGCGCAACGGAGATTATCTTATCTTAATGGTTAATCTGTGAAGTTGTTGTTTAATTCCAGTTGATCCTGCTGGCGGCTGCGGCTCTCTGGTTTGCGTTAAGACATGCAAGTCTTTTTCTTGATTCTTTAGAGTTGGGGAAAGGCGAACTGCTCAGTAACACGTAGCTAACCTGCCCTTAGGTCAGGAATATCCTTGGGAAACTGAGGTTAAAACCTGATAGGAGATATACCCTGGAACGATTTATCTCTAAAACTCGAGCCTAAGGATGGGGCTGCGGCGGATTAGGTTGTTGGCGGGGTAATAGCCCACCAAGCCTGTGATCCGTAAGGGCTCTTAGCGGAGAAGCCCTGAGAGGGAATCTGAGACACTATTCCCAGCCCCACGGGGTGCAGCAGTTAGGAGTCTTCTGCAATGCGCGCAAGCGTGACAGAGCGAACCAGAGTGCGTCTCAAATTGAGATGCTTTTGCTCACTCTAAAAAGGTGGGCGAATAAGGACTGGGTAAGACGAGTGCCAGCCGCCGCGGTAATACTCGCGGTCCAAGTCGCAGCCATATTTATTGGGTCTAAAACATCCGTAGCTTGCTTAGTAAGTTTCCTGTGAAATCCTATGTCTTAAACATAGGGCGTGCGGGAAGTACTGCTGGGCTAGAGACTGGTAGACGTGAGAAGTACGTCCAAAGTAGCGGTAAAATGTGTTAATCTTGGACGGACTAACAACAGCGAAGGCATCTCACGAGGACAGTTCTGACAGTAAGGGATGAAGGCTAGGGGCGCAAAACGGATTAGATACCCGTGTAGTCCTAGCAGTAAACACTGCACACTAAACATCAGTGCCTCCTCGAGAGGCGTTGGTGCTGTAGGGAAGCCGAAGAGTGTGCTACCTGGGAAGTATAGCCGCAAGGCCGAAACTTAAAGGAATTGGCGGGGAGACACTACAACGGGTGACGCGTGCGGTTCAATTAGATTCTACACCGTGAACCTCACCAGGAGCGACAGCAGAATGAAGGTCAGTCTGAAGGGCTTACCTGACACGCTGAGAGGAGTTGC
>Ga0209542_10003641_pt1 | contig 32692 bp, 34 predicted proteins | sample RifCSPhighO2_01_FD_184028 | JGI IMG/M metagenome (GOLD analysis project Ga0209542, IMG submission 184028) | Soil microbial communities from Rifle, Colorado - Rifle CSP2_plank highO2_0.1 (SPAdes) (version 2) | ecosystem: Environmental > Terrestrial > Deep subsurface > Rock core/Sediment ... | reverse complement strand
TTAGAGTGGAATTTTATAAATGTCCCATTTTATGGCGATTGGAATATTGGCTTATGGGCGATCCCATTTTTTACATTCGTTATTGTCGCTAGCGCTTTTTCTGCCAACGAAACTGATGGGCTGGATGGCTTAGTTGCGGGGATTTTTTTGACCATGTTCGCTGCTTATGCAGTAATAGCTTTTGACCAGCAGAAAATGGATTTGGTCGTATTTCTTGCCGCGATCATGGGTTCTCTGATAGCATTTTTATGGTTCAATATTTATCCGGCAAGATTTTTTATGGGCGATACGGGTTCTATGGCATTAGGTCTTGTCCTTGGGGTCGTTGCTATGTTGACCAATACCCCGTTTCTTTTGATACCCATAGGTATTATTTTCATAATTGAATCTGGCTCAGTGATACTTCAATTAGTTTCAAAAAAATTACGTGGCAAAAAAATATTCCATTCGACTCCTATTCACCACCATTTCGAAGCCCTCGGTTGGCATGAGACTCAGGTGACAATGCGCTTTTGGATGATCAATGCTATCGGCGCCATAGTCGGTATTATTATTTTCCTCGTCGACTCCAAGATTCCACCGCTGTTCCACTAATGCAAGAGCAAATATCTCAATCTACCAAAGAAAAAGCACAGGAAATAGCTAGAAGGTTTGGCGTTGAAGTAATGGATGACCTGCGTGATAAAAGTAACGATGAAGTCTTTCGTTTTTTTGGAGCTTTAGTTGATACGGGATTAGTGGTTCTTCATGGGACCAATGCTGAGGAAAGATTCGATAAGCTAGAAGCTCGCCAAGCCAAAGATACTACCAAAAAATCCGGAAACAAAAAAGCAGTATATGCTCAAGATGGAATAACTATTCCCCTTGGACTGGCGATATTAAATAGAAAATATCTAAAAAGCAAACTTAAAGATGCTAGCGCTGGCTGGACAAGCGTAAAGGAAAAGACAACTTTTGAATTTAGCCCCAATATTTACGAACTTTATAAATCTGGCGACCCTAATTTTTTTACCGACGGATATGTTTATGTTTTGGACAAGGCCAACTTTATAAATGCCCCAGATGCCGGACCAGAATGGCACTCCGAAGTTGATCAAGACCCAGTCCTTGCTTACCGTGTTTCTAAAAGATTAGCAGAGGATATCTTCAGACCCGACTCAGTAAGAGAATACGGTCCAGAAGAGTTGCAAAAATAACCAACCTTGACACCATGGAGGGTATAGAGTATAGTTTATAGGTTATGCAAGTTAATACACAACCACGAGGTGGATATGACCCACTTTTTAGCTTCACGGGCTGATTTTTCCGTTGATTTATTTGATTTTCAGCCCGGCCAAAGCCGGGTTTTATGTTTCTTGCAGATGCTCTTTAAAAACGAGGTGATAAATGGCTAATGATGACGATGATCTCGAAGTTAAAGCCACAGGTGCCTGGGATTACATAAACGAAAACAAGAAAGCAAAAGATATTTTTCTTTGGATATGGCATAACTTCTTAAGCCAAAAGGGTAAAGAAATAGCTTTGTGGATGTTATTCCTGGTTCTTTTGGGAGGTATAACCGGTGTAGTTACGGCATATGCCGTAAAAATAATGATAGACAGCGCAGTTAATGAATTGACCGTTAAAGGAGTCTCAGACTTTAACATCCCGGAAGGATTTTGGCTCCTTACCTTACTTGTTATAGGCGGTAGAGTGCTTGGGGCTATAAAAAATTACATTCAAGAGTATTTTTTTGCAGATTTCCACGAAAGATTAAATCATGGAGTAAGTAAATTATTTTATGGCAAGTCCCTTGGATTACATGTAAGCGAAAACACCGTCTTAAATGCCGATAATATAAAAAAGGGGACAGACCGTTGTCCTGACTTGACGCACAACATCGTGGTTGAATTGCCTTACATGGTTTTAGCCGTTTTACTGCCGTTCATATTCTTAATTCCTATTGATCTTAAGATTACCATGCTGATGATCTTGGTGATGGTTATCCACTTAGGATCATCGGGTTATTTAAACTATGTCGCGATGATTGAAGGATATCCGATAGAAAAGATGTGGCGAGCACTTTACAGATACAGAGTGGAACGATGGAGGCACATAGAAAGAGTAAAAAACAATGCCAAAGAATCATGTGAGCTCTCAATGCTTCAAGAGCTTTATGACGAGGCTAGCACAAGAGATCTTAAACTCTGGAAGAAATTCGTCGTCTTATCTTTCGTCAGAGGCGTAATATGCGCCGCAATCACACTAGTCGCTATACTTTATGGTCTTTATGAAATACGTCAGGGATTGTTATCAATTGGTTACATATTTCCTCTTATTTCATTCACCTTACAGATACTCGATAACTTGTGGCGGATTGGAGATTTGGAGAGAAAGATTCATTACAACCTTCATTCGGTCGGGATTTTAAAAGAAGCTTTAAGCATGTCTTCCGGAATTACTGTTTTATCGGGAGCATTAAAGTTACCAGAAAAATCCCCGTGCCGTATCGAGTTTGATTCAGTTTCTTATCGGTTCAAAAACGATAATACAGCGCCAGTTCTGAATGGGATTTCATTTACGATAGAGCCTAAGGAGAGAACAGCGATTATTGGAATAAGCGGCGTTGGCAAAAGTACGCTCATGAAGTTATTGCTTCGCTACGTAGATCCCACCGCCGGTTCTATAAGGATCGATGGTCAGGATTTGCGAGAAATTGATTTGGCATCGTGGTTGGATATGGTTGGTTATATACCGCAGCAACCTCAAATTCTAAACGGGACGGTCGGCTATAACGGAAAATATAACGTGCCATCAAGGCTCATCGATCATATAACTGATGAGTATGTGTGGGAACAGATGAGGATGCTTCAGGGAGATTTTGGAGAAAGACTTACTCACGGATTAAATACGCGTTTGGGTTATAACGGTATAGAATTGTCTGGCGGCCAAAACCAGCGGCTGATGATCTTGGCGGCGGCGATGAAAAAACCTAACTTTATGATCATTGACGAAGCCACGAGCTCACTTGATTCATCAACAGAAAAGTTAGTTCAAGCTGGCCTGGAAAAAGTTCTGACAGATTGCGGCGCTTTGATTGTGGCCCACAGGCTAAGTACAGTAGGAAGAATATGCAACAAATTCATAGTCATTGATCAAGTTAATGGTTCGGGCGGTCAAATAGTCGGAATGGCTCATACCCTCCAAGAACTATACGAAACATGTCCTCAGTTCAGGAAATTAGCTGATGACCAAGAATTGAAGATCTGACCTTAAATGGCGAAGCTGCTACTTAATATGTAGCGGCTTTTTTATTTTTTAGTACAATTAAATTATGCAGAAACTTCTGACTTGGAATATTCTTATACTCGCAATCGTGGGATTGGCGATTTTGTCGTCTGCCGGATTGATAGATGCCCAGAAAAAATTCGGCTCTTCTTACTATTACCTGAATCACCAATTAATATATTTAGGGTTAGGGTTAGCGGCAATGTTTTTAATGTCTAAGATAGACTACAAAATTTGGAAAAAATTATCACTCCTTATACTTTTTGGGTCTCTCGTTCTCATGATCATGGTTTTTGTGCCCAGTTTTGGTTTGGACTTGAAAGGCGCGTCCCGCTGGATTAACTTAGTCGGTTTTACATTCCAGCCATCTGAATTTTTAAAATTAGGTTTGGTGATATATCTTGCCGCCTGGTTTAGCGGCCGGGACCAGAGGCTTGAGAATTGGTCTTATGGCATGGCCCCTTTCTTTTTGGTTTTATCTTTTATTGCCATCCTTTTAGCCCTTCAGCCGGATATAGGGACCCTGATTGTTGTGTCCATGATTTCTTTAGGCGTATATTTTCTTGCCGGAGTAAGTTTGAAGCAGTTTTTTGGGATAATTCTGGTGTTACTCATTGCTATTGGCGGTTTAATTTTTATAGAACCATATCGCTTCAACAGGATTAAAGCCTATTTGGATCCAGCTGGTGATCCAAGAGGAATTTCCTACCAGGTTAACCAGTCGATGATCGCTATAGGTTCGGGCGGTTTGACCGGAGTCGGATTTGGTAAAAGTTCCCAAAAATACGGTCTTTTGCCGGAAGTGGCGAATGATTCTATTTTTGCGGTTGCCGTTGAGGAGATTGGTCTTGTCGGCGGCGTAGCAATTATTTTGTTGTTTTTATTCCTCGGATTCAACATGACTCAGATCGCCAAGAATATCTCTGACAAATTCGGGATCTTGTTGGTTATGGGCATCAATATTTGGATTATGAGCCAAGCTTTTATAAATATTGCGGCTATTTCAGGACTTGCTCCTTTGACTGGAATCCCACTACCTTTCGTAAGTTATGGCGGTACAGCCTTGATATCTCTTTTGGCCGGCTTGGGTATAGTGATTAATGTAGCCAAAAAGGCCTAAGGACCCTACAGTATTTACTTTGTGGCCAAGAGGACGGAGGTTCTGGATTTAAGGCGAGAGGCCTTATTCTTTTTTATTACCCCTGTCTTTGCGGCCTTATCGAGGGTTTTATAAACTTTAGGCAGAAGCTTTTTGGCTGAATTAAAATCACCAGCTTTTATGAGTTTTTTGAATTCCTTAACAGATTCTCGATAAGCCCGAGTTTGTCTCAAGTTTTGAAACCTTCTTTTTTTAGATTGTTTCAGCGCTTTTTTAGCAGATTGTGTTATTGGCATAGTGTGAATATGTTACTATATTTCTTTGTCTTGCGCAAGTTACCCGCTCTTTAGCTTCTTAATCTGTTCTCTTAGTTCCATTGCATGTTCATAGTCGAATTTTCTCATGGATTTTTCCATAAGCTTTTGGAGCTGTTTAATCGCATTGGATCTGCTCGTATTACCATAGACGACTATTTGATCTTCGCCCTGGCCCCATTTTTTATTTTTCACCAAACCGCCAGTACTTACCGGCAGATCAAAATCGCCTATCTCTTTTATGATCGTCCGAGGAGTAATATCATTATCTTTGTTATATTTCTCCTGTTTTTTCCTTCTTCGCGTAGTTTCTCCCACAGCTTCGTTGATAGATTTAGTGAGTTTGTCTGCATACATGACAACGTGGCCGTTTATATTTCTTGCGGCTCGTCCCATAGTTTGTATAAGTGTTGTAGTGTTCCTTAAGAACCCTTCTTTATCGGCATCCAATATCGCTATCAAGGATACTTCGGGCAAATCTAAGCCTTCTCTTAAAAGGTTAACGCCCACAAGGACATCATATTTACCAAGTCGCAAATCTTTTAATATTTTCAATCTTTCGAGAGTCTTAATTTCTGAGTGCAAATAATTTACCTTGATGCCATTCTCGGCCAAGTGCTCGCTTAAATCTTCCGCCATCCTCTTTGTGAGGGTAGTTACTATAACTCTTTCACTTTTATCTTTTCGTGCTTTAATGTTTTCCATTAAATGCTCAATTTGGTTTTCAGTCGGCCTTATTTCAATTGTGGGATCTAGCAAGCCGGTTGGCCTTACGAGCTGTTCGGCGATTCCAACTTTCTTTGCCTTTTCTAATTCGTATTTAGCAGGAGTAGCTGAAACGTAGACAATTTTTTGGACTCGTTTTTGAAATTCCGGGAATTTCAGCGGGCGATTGTCTATTGCCGAAGGCAATCTAAAACCATATTCGACGAGAGTTGATTTTCTGGAATGGTCACCATTGTACATGGACCTAAGCTGGGGAATGCTTATATGCGATTCGTCAACGATAGTTAAAAATTCTCCCTTAGATCTAAAGAAATCCAATAAGGTATAAGGAGGGTCACCGGCTTTTCTGAAATCCAAATGTCTAGAATAGTTCTCGATGCCGTGGCAGTATCCCGTTTGCCGCATCATTTCTATATCCTGGAGCGTCCTTTCCTGTAATCTTGCGGCTTCCCCGGTTTTGCCGACTTTTTTTAAATGCTTCACATGCTGCTGAAGTTCGCTTTTTATATTCTCAATCGCTACAGCTATTTTATCGTCTGTGGTAATCCAATACTTGGCCGGGAAAATAGTTTTCTCGACTACTTTTTCATAATTTAAATCCTTAAGCTCAAGTTCTTCCGGATCGACAACCTCGGCAATCGATATTTTTTCAATTATATCTTCCGCTGATAGACGACCTTTCTTGCCGAATTTAACTTTAACTACTTCTTGGCCGCTTGGTGCGACAACTTCAATTTCATTGCTGGATTTTCTGAATGTGCCGCGTTTTAACTCAATATCTTGCACATACTGCAGGCGTAGTAAACCCCGCACTAGATCGTTTGGCTTTATTTTCTTCCTTTCGAATAGTTCCAGCCCCAAATTCTTATAGTCCTCCGGGTCGCCAAGGTTGTAGATACATGAGACCGAAGCAATTATTATGACATCGTCACGGCTTATTAAGGCTTGAGTAGCGGCGTGCCTTAAACGATCAATTTCTTGATTTATTTTAGAGTCCTTTTCAATATATGTGTCGGTGTGGGGGATATATGCTTCCGGCTGGTAATAATCATAATAGCTTACAAAATAATGGACGGCATTTTGGGGGAAAAATTCCTTGAACTCTTTATATAGTTGGGCAGCCAAAGTCTTGTTATGCGATACAACCAAGGTTGGCCTATCAAACTTTTCAATGACTTTAGCCATGGTAAATGTCTTACCGCTCCCGGTTACGCCTAAAAGCACCTGGTGTTGTTTACCGGATTTAAGACCATTCATAAGCTTTTTGATAGCTTCGGGTTGGTCTCCCGTCGGATTAAATTTGGAGCTTAGTTTAAACATTGACTCAGAGTATTAAATATGGTATAATTGTACCTATAAGTGGAGGTATAAGGATGCCGATATGGGGTTGGTTTTTTGTGTGCGCTGCCGGGTGTGCGGCGCTCAACACCTACATCTTCGTCGACAAGGGATACCCGTTCGCTGCCGCTGCCGCTGTTTTCACGGCACTCTCAAGCATCGGTATCGCAGTGAACGGGAACAGAAAGTGATAACGACTAAACCAGGAGGTAGTGCGGTAGTCGGGTCGTCCAACGGATGACCCGCTTTTTATTTATTTTCATTGAGCATTTGGGTGATAAACGCGTAATTTTGAACGCTAGAGGTATAGGATATAAGGTTACACTAGTCCCCAAATTACTAAATATTCTATCAAAAAACAAAACCAAAGTCAATAGAGGACGGACAGGCCTTTTTTATTTTAATTGACATGATATTCTTAGCTTATGGTCAGTTTTCTTGAAGGTACAATTGAGCATTTGGGAGACAAATACGTTATCTTAAATACCGGAGGCGTTGGCTATAAAGTTACGATTGTTCCCAAGTTGGCAAATATACTATCAAAATCCAGATCAGAAGTTGGCAAAGTTAAATTATTCATACACTCCAAACTCAATATGCGGGAAGGGACATTTGATATGTACGGGTTTAGCAGAAAAGAAGATCTTGACCTCTTTAATCTAATTACGACCGTATCCGGTATTGGCCCAAAAGGAGCGTTGACAATATTGTCTTCAGTGGAGCCATCGCATCTTAAAGCCGCCATAGTCAATGAAGACGCTAATTATTTAAAAAAAGTATCCAACCTCAACCCCAAAATAGCCAACAGGTTGGTTTTGGAATTAAAGAACAAAGTCGATCACATAGACATCGGGGAAATGAAAGGTATAGACCTAGGCCAGGAGGGCCAGGCCGTGGAGGCTCTATTGGTTCTAGGATATTCTCAGGGTCAGGCCAAAGAAGCGCTCAAAGAAGCTAAGGGTAATCGTCTGGAAGATCGCGTCCGTGAAGCCCTAAAAATACTCGGCAAAAAGTAATATGAAAAGTTTTCTACAAACAGAAGAGTGGGCCGAGTTCCAGGAATCCTTGGGTCGGCCGACATGGCTAGTCGATACGGGGAAAATAGCCGCCCTAATCGTTAAACACGACTTGCGCTTTGGCAAGAATTATTTGTATGTCCCTCACGGGCCGGTTATTTCTTTTGATCATATCCAAGGTGGATTAAGGGATGAGGTAAATGGTTTTATCCAAAAAATAAAAGATTTAGCCAAAAAAGAGAAAGCAATTTTCGTTAAGCTTGAGCCCCTCTCTGATGTTGTAATGGAATTAATATTCAGGCGAGGATTTAAAAAATCTACAAAAAATATCCAACCTCGAAGGACAGTTATTATCGATCTAAAGAAGTCAGAACAAGAATTATTGGGCGCTTTGCATCATAAGACAAGATACAATGTCAATTTGGCCTTAAAAAAGAATCTGGATTTTAAGGAAAGTGGCGACATTGAAGCATTTTGGAAATTACTTAAAAAAACATCCGAGAAGGATAAGTTCAGCCCGCATAAAAGAAGTTATTATGAGAACTTGTTAGAATTTTTTAAAGATAGGAATATTAAAACTAAACTGGTTCTTGTTTATCACGAAGATAAGCCAATTGCCGGAGCCATCCTAATTTTCTATGAGAATATTGCCTACTATCTCCATGGCGCAATGGACCGCAAATATAAGAACCTCATGGCTCCATATATGATGCATTGGAAAATTATTATGTTGGCCAAATCTTTAGGGTGTGAATATTATGATTTTTGGGGAATCGATTCCGGAAAGTGGCCTGGCGTTACCCGTTTCAAGCTTGGCTGGGGAGGTAGGGTTATCGAGCATCCCGGCTCATTCGACTTGCCCATATCCGGTTTCTGGTACTTTGTTTACAAAATCATCCGTAAAATTTTTTAAGTGTTTAAAGAATCTTTTCTGGATAAAATTTTATATCGAACTAAAAAACTTATACCCAAGTCTATTTTTAATTTTTTCCAGCCGGCTTACCACACCCTGCTGGCTTACACGGGAGCAACACTATATGGTTTTTCTTCCAGGAAACTCAAGGTTATAGGCGTAACGGGAACAAAGGGGAAATCAACAGTCACCTATTTGGTGTCTAGGATTTTAGAAGCTAATGGCGAGGCAGTGGCAGCCATTGGTTCATTGGGATACAAAATAAAAGATAAAGAATGGCCGAATACATTGAAAATGACGATGCCGGGGCGATTCAAGCTTCAGAGATTTCTAGCCCAAGCCAAAAAAGCCGGCTGTAAATATGTTGTTCTCGAAGTAACATCGGAAGGGATTAAGCAAAAACGGCATCTGGGCATAAACTTTGATTGCGCTGTTTTCACCAACATTCACAGAGAGCATATAGAGAGTCACGGTTCATTCGAAAAATATTTCGCGGCCAAGCAAGAACTTTTTAGGTTAACCAAGAATATCCATATCTTGAATGCCGACGATTCAAATGTAGAATTGTTTTCTAAATTCCCTTCGAAACACACCATGTTCTATGGAATAAAAAGAGGGGATTTAAAAGTAGACAATATAAACCTTGGCCAAAACAAATCATCTTTCGATATATATGGAACCAGCTTTGAAATTAATTTAACCGGTGAATTCAATGTCCTTAACTGCCTTGCCGCTTTAGCCGTGGGTGCTATGTATGGAATAGATTTGCCAAAAGCCAAACCGATACTGGAATCGGTCAAAGCTATTCCCGGAAGGATGGAATTTGTACAGCGAGAGCCGTTTTCAGTCGTAGTTGATTACGCCCATACCCCGGATTCCCTTGAAGCTGTATATAAATCTTTAAAAACTGACAAAAAACTTATTTGCGTCCTCGGGGCAGCTGGCGGAGGAAGGGATAGGTGGAAAAGGCCTGAATTCGGCAGAATCGCCGACCAATATTGCGATGAAATAATTTTGACTAACGAAGATCCCTTTGAAGAAAGCCCGGAAGCTATTGTCGATCAAATATCGAAAGGAATTAAAAGAGACCATATTAAAATTATTGATCGAAGAGACGCAATTAAAAAAGCCGTATCGGATGCTAAGCCCGGCGACACGGTCATAATTACCGGCAAAGGCAGCGAAACTTCTATGGCTGTTTCCGGTAATAAAAAGCTTTTTTGGTCAGACAAAAAAACAGTAGAAGAACTATTGCAGAAATAAGCAGTAATCGTATACTAGTCCCAGTTCCTAATATGGGCCATCTTGACAGCAAATGCTACTATCAGTAAGCTCGTTTTGTTCGATGCTTGTATGCCTAAGATGGATGATTGCTGGAGGGGCGTTAGTTGTAATGATGTCGAGAGTCTGTGTGTACATAAATTGGGACTAGAAGCCGAAGTAATTTACACTAGTCCTTATATAGATTTTTTAAGGTTTTCTGATTTTCAAGTCACCCTTCATTTTTTACACAGAATAATTTCTCTAAAGAACAACCAAAAGCTATCTGACGAATGTTTGTTTTTTATAGCAACAAAAGATCAGGGGTTTTTAAAAGCTGTCGAGAATGAATGGTCCAAAAGAGGCCAAAACATGACTTTCTTATTCGATGATCATGGTGTTACTGCAACCTTCAGTTTTAAAAAAAGAAAATATCATATAAGAGTGGAGGTAATCATTCTTAGATCAAACTCCGATAAAGCCAGGGATATTCTGAGGAAAGTTATCAATGCACTAGGAGCCTCATAAGGGGGCTTTTTTGTTTTTAATTATTATTCTAAAATGGAGTCAGATAATTAACTTATGTTTGCGGCCATTAGAAAAAAAGAGATTAAACCCATAGAGGGACCGAAGGGGCCATGGCTTTTGATTGTAGTACTTCTAATCTTGCTGGCAGGAGCTGTTAGTTATCTCGGGGAAAGGCCGTCATCAAGCGATAATTCAGACAAAATTATACCTGAAGCAGATAGCAGGACACCTCGAGTTTATACGGTTTCTTACAAATCCGGCGTTTTCAGTCCGACAAACCTAAGAATCCATGCTGGTGACACCGTCAGATTTAAAAATGAAAGTTTTTTCGGTATCCACATGGTCACTGACCCTCATCCAAGACATGACGACCTCCCAGGCTTTGATAGCATTGCTGATATACCCCAGAACAGTTACTTTTCTTTCACTTTCTCGTCCAAAGGTATCTTTGGTTATCACAATGAAAATGATCCCGAAGAAGGAGGAACTATTATCGTACGTTAGTGGTTAAATTTAAATTAAATTTATTTTACAAAGAATTGCTATTATTCGCCTCGACTTTGGTTTTGGGTATATTTTCGGCGAATAGGCTTTTAGCGAGTAGCCAACCCTTGGCAAGTCAGGGAGAGTTCCAGATTCAGGATCTCATTATCCTGGCCATATTCGTAATCGTGTTACTCTTATTGCGAAGGAGAAAAAAGGTCCTCAGTTTTATTTATAAATTTTTCCTTATTTTAATAATTATCTCCGGGTCACAGATTGTTTTTGGATCTTTTTTGTCGTACCCGATTAATATTATTTCGACTCTGGCGGTGATCTCCGTCTTTCTGCTTTATAAAAATGTCTTCACCCACAATCTTGGAATAATATTGGGCATAGCTGGAGTAGGAGCGATCATCGGTCTTGGTATAACTCCTCGGTTAGCTTTATTCTTACTCTTGATACTTTCTTTTTACGATATTTTGGCAGTTTATAAAACCAAACACATGGTTCAAATGGCCAAGGACATGATTGAAAGCGGCGCAATTTTTGGTTTTGTAATCCCATCTCAAATCCGAGGATTTCTTTATAGTAGAAACGAAGCTCGATCCAAAATGGACGAATTCATGGTCTTGGGTTCAGGGGATATTGGTTTACCACTTATAATGGCCTGCTCATTGGTTCCAATTTCTCTTTCTTCAGCCATTATCACCGCAATCTTTTCTTTGCTAGGTTTGTTCGCGACTCACATGATTTTTGTCAACCAAAGCCAAAGAAGACCAATGGCCGCCCTGCCACCAATCGCTACGATGACAATAATAGGCTATCTAATAACTCTTATATGAAGTTAAATTTTTACGGCGGGGCCAAGATGGTCACGGGCGCAAATTACCTTCTTGATACGGGTAATTTGAAAATTCTAGTTGATTGCGGTCTTTTTCAGGGATCTAAATTTGCCGAATTTTTAAATTACGAAGGTTTTCCCTACAACCCCTCGGATATAGATTACTTATTGCTAACCCACAGCCATGCCGACCACATTGGAAGAATACCTAAGTTATACAAAGACGGTTTTCGGGGCAAAATTATCGCCACCCATCCCACAGTTGCTCTTATCAAAGCCGCTCTACCCAATACCCTTGCCTTATTAATGGAAGAAGCTAAACGTGATGGCCATGAACCTCTTTTCAGAGAAGACCACCTTATAAATGCTGTCTTACTGGCTGAGGGCGCCAATTACCACAAAGAAATCCGATTAGACCAGGAAACTGTTATTAAATTTTTGGATGCCGGGCATATCCTCGGGTCATCAATTATCGAGATAACTTGCAACAGTAAAAAAGTTTGTTTTTCGGGGGATTTAGGTAATCCGCCCAATCCGCTGCTTCACGATCCGGATATACCAGAAAACCCAGATTACCTAATAGTAGAGTCGACTTATGGATCAAAGATCCACGAGGACAAGCAAGAAAGAAAAAACATTCTGGAAAAGGTTATAGATGAGACCGTCGCTAAAGGAGGCACATTGTTGATTCCTTCTTTTGCAATTGAAAGGACACAGGAACTTCTTTATGAACTCAACGAAATGTTTTCTAAAAAATCCTTACCAGATATCCCTCTTTTTTTAGATTCACCTTTGGCAATCGAGATAACCAAAGTCTATAAAAATCACGCCGAATATTATAATGAAGAGGCGCTAAGGCTTATTAATTCCGGTGACGATATATTTGATTTTCCGAACCTGGTCTTTACTAAAATAGCGGATGAGTCAAAACAGATAAATACTATAAGGGGTCCGAAGATTATAATTGCCGGTTCAGGGATGTCTAATGGCGGAAGGATTCTGCATCACGAATTAAGGTATTTACCGGACTCTAACTCGGCAATACTCTTTGTTGGCTACCAATCGGAAGGTTCTCTTGGAAGAAGAATCTTGAATGGGGATAAGAAAGTATCTATTTTTGGCAAAAAAATACCGGTAAACTGCAAAGTTTTTTCCATAGGCGGCTATTCTGGGCATGCTGACCAGAAATTTATTCTAGAATGGGTAAAAAAGATAAACAGGAACCAAAAATTGAAGAAAATATTTATTGTCCAAGGAGAAATAGATTCCGCAGAAATTCTAGGCAAAGTGATAAAGAAAGAACTGAATATAGAAACTATCGTACCAGGGCAAGGGGATAAGTTTACGCTTGAATAAAGGTTGCATTTAACCTCAAATTCATGCTATAATATAGATAATGAAGTATAAATTTGTCGTATCCGGAGCAGCCAACATGGATTTTTGTACGGCAGACACCAAGGAAATGGCTTTAGAGTTGGGAAGAGAGGTGGTCAAGCAAAACGGAATCCTAATAACTGGCGCAACTCAGGGTGTTCCATATTTTGCGGCTCAAGGAGCCAAAGAAGCGGGAGGTATTTCTATAGGCATCTCTCCGGCTTCCACCTATGCAGCTCATGTGAAAACATACAGACTTCCTACTGAGCATTTTGATTTTATAATTTATACAGGATTCGAATATGCCGGAAGAAATCTTATCTTAACCAAATCCGCTGATGCTGTAATAGTCGGTTGCGGAGGGTTCGGCACATTAAACGAATTTACAATCGCATTGGAAGATAATAAGCCTATAGGTGTTCTCACCGGCACAGGTGGTGCAGCTGAAGAAATCGACGATATCATGAGGAATATAAAAGACAGCCACAAGCATGGCGATGGCAGGATAGTGTTTAGCGATGATCCCAAAAAACTGATATCAGAATTAATCAGACTCATTGACTATGACCACAAGAATGTAGTCGTAGAAGCACCTGTCGGCGAATAGCAATTACAAATGAGTGATTACAAAATCAACAACATTCTAATTCCAGAGGCTCTGCCGATAATTGCCCTTAAAAATACTGTCCTCTTTCCGAAAATAGTGGCACCTCTCATTGTTCAAAGGCCAAAATCAGTGGCTGCTTTAGACCACGCTCTTTCTAGAGACAAACTGGTCCTGTTTATGACTCAGCGAAATATTGAAGACAACATCAGCAAGAAAGATCTATACGATGTTGGTACAGTTGGAAGAATAGTTTCGGTTTTTAAACTTCCCGACGGATCATCTAAAATTGACGTCGAGGGCATAACCCGAGCCAGAGTCGAATCATTTACTCAGGAATCGCCATTTTTCACAGCGAAAGCCAGACCCTTCCCCATAATTCTTAGAAATAATCTTGAGGAGAAGGCGTTTTTAAGGCAGGCCATCGACCAATTTAAAACTATATCGGAAGCCCGTTCTTTCCCTACAATTTTACCGGAAATCATATATATGATGATGCAGCTCAAAGATACTGAGCAGATTTTGAGTCTAATGACGGTCAATCTAAACCTGGAAATAGAAAGTCAGCAAAAGATTTTGGAGTTAGAAAGCGCCCTGGATGGCTTAAGGGAACTAAATGTATTTATCGTAAGAGAAAAGCAGATAATTGAAGCTGAGAAAAACGTAGCCAAAGAAACCAAAAAACAAATAGGCAAGATGCAGAAGGAATTATTCCTTCGCGAGCAGTTAAAAAGCATAGAAAAAGAACTGGGAATGGAAGAAGAAAAAGGGGAATTCGATGTTTTAAAAAGCAAGATTGCTTCCGCCGGAATGCCAAAAGCAGTTGAAAGCAAAGCGTTAAAAGAACTGAGCAGATTGGGCAAAATGCCTTCGTTCAATCCTGAGGTTTCGTACCTAAGGACGTATTTAGATTGGCTTATAGACCTTCCTTGGGCCAAGAAAACCAAAGAAAAAATAGACCTTAAGGAGGCTGAAAAAATCTTAGACCAGGACCATTATGGATTAAATAAAGTCAAAGAGAGGATAATAGAATACCTTGCTGTCCAAAAACAGGTTGGTAAGTTAAAGGGCCCAATTTTGTGTTTAGTCGGCCCGCCAGGAACAGGAAAAACATCAATCGGCCAATCCATTGCTAAAGCTTTGGGTAGGAAATTTGTCAGAGTTTCTTTGGGTGGACTGAGGGATGAGGCAGAAATAAGAGGACACCGAAGAACGTATGTCGGCGCATTGCCAGGAAGAATTGTTCAAGGAGTTCATAGTGCAGGCGTCAAAAACCCGGTCTTCATGTTAGACGAGATCGACAAAATAGGCATGGATTTTAGAGGTGACCCATCTGCGGCTCTTCTTGAGGCCTTGGATCCCCAGCAAAACAACGCGTTCTCAGATCACTATCTGGAAGTGCCTTTCGATTTGTCCGACGTATTATTTATTACTACAGCCAATGTTCTGGATACTATTCCGCCAGCTCTGAGAGATCGTTTAGAAATTATCGAATTTCCAGGCTATTCAGAAGATGAAAAATTCCATATTGCAAAAAACTTCCTTTTACCAAAGTTATACAGAGATCATGGCTTGAAGAAAAAATCTCTGGCTTTTGAGGATTCCGCTTTGGTTGATATTGTCAGGAAGCATACTCGGGAAGCAGGCGTAAGAGACTTGGAGAGGCAGCTTGCTTCAGTCATAAGGAAGGTTACTAAAAAACTAGTTGAATCTCCAACCAATAAAACAGCCACTGTCACCGAAGATACAGTTCATAAATACTTGGGCCCGGCTAAATATAGCCACCAGATGGCTGAAACAAAAGACGAAATCGGAGTTGTTACTGGTCTTGGATGGACTCCGGTTGGCGGCGAAGTATTTGCTATAGAAGTTGTTAAGATCCCAGGCCGAGGCAAGCTTATACTAACCGGTCAACTGGGCTCAGTGATGCGCGAATCTGCTCAAGCCGGATTAAGCTATGCTCGGGCTTATGCCGCAAGAAAAGGAATCAAAGAAGACTTTAACAAAGACGATATCCACATCCACGTACCCTCCGGGGCTATTAAAAAAGATGGCCCGTCTGCGGGCATAGCCATGACAACAGCCCTTGTATCATTATTTTTGAAAAAGCCTGTTAAAAAAGAAGTTGGAATGACGGGAGAGATAACTTTAAGAGGCAAAGTTTTGGAAATAGGCGGAGTGAAAGAAAAAGTATTAGCCGCTCACAGGGCCGGACTCAAAACCATAATAATGCCCCAGGAAAACAAAAAAGACATGGAAGACATACCCAAGGAAATCAAAAAAGACGTCAAATTCGTGTTTACCAAAACAATGGAAGAGGTCCTCAAAGTCGCTCTAAGAAATTAACTTCAACTCAAAAGAAAAACCGCCTGAATCAGGCGGTTTTTTCTATTTTGAAATCGGCTAGGCCGTTTTTATATATCTTTATTCTCGTTCCTTGGGGAGGCACAACCAGACCCATGACCATACAATATTGACCGTCTTCAAAAAGAGCTACGCCTATTTTGGGAATGAACAGCCGCCCCTTACGCCTTGGCGGTGGGTTGTGGTACTCGATGCTTTTTAAAACACCTTCGGCAACAAGCTTCCACGTATTGGCCTGCCTTTTCTCGTATAAATCAAGAAGAAAATAGAATATTAAGCCGATGGCTACAGAAAATATTAAAAGTGCGATGATCATCTTTTGCCATTTGTCCTATTGCATCAGTAACAAAATTATTATTTATTGTAAATAATGGAGTTTATTATAATTATAAAGGTTGTGGTCGCTGCGTTCCTTGGGGCTTTGATTGGATTCGAAAGGGAAATTTCAAAAAAAGTAGCCGGTCTTAGAACCCACGCCTTGGTTTCTTTAGCCTCGGCGCTATTTACTTCCATTTCCGTAGATGCTTTTCGCTCTTATATCGGTACTGTGGGTTATGATCCATCAAGGATTATTTCAAATATTATTGTTGGTATCGGCTTTATAGGCGCCGGGGCGATTTTAAAAAAGAATGAAAGGGTCGAGGGTACAACCACCGCTGCCGGCTTGTGGGCTGTTGCGGCCATAGGGGTTACCGTCGGGGTAGGTTTGTTTTGGGAAGCTTTATTGGTAACCGGAATAGTATACGCCATTTTGCAATCCCTATGGATTATCGAGAAAAAACTACGGGATAAACTCGGCGTTCGAGATGGCGATATTTAAAAATAAACAATTTTTATATTCCGTTGCTGTTCTTGTTGGAACTATGGTTGGGGTGGGGATTTTTGGTATTCCATTTGCTTTTGCTAAAGCCGGCTTTTGGGTAGGAACTTCATTTTTGGTGGCGATAGCCATTATAACATTACTAGTAGATCTTCTTTACGGCGAAATAATACTAAGGACTGATTCCCAACACCAGCTTACTGGGTATACGGAACTTTATCTTGGGCCAACATTTAAAAAAATAATATTTTTCTCGATAGCCTTTAGCTCATATGCGGCTTTACTAGCCTATATAATAATCTCCGGAGAATTTCTAAGCAATGTTTTTTTGTTTTGGCAGTTAAACCCAGATACTTATAGTTACCTTTTCTTCATATTTTTTTCTACCTTAGTTTTAATCGGCATAAAAAGAGTTTCCTGGCTTGAGTTAGTTTTAACCCTTCTTTTTATCGGTGTTATCGTAATTGTCTTTTTTGCCGGCTTTGGCCAGGTCAACAGTGAAAACTATAGAACGCCCAATTTTTACTATTGGTTTTTGCCTTACGGCGTGCTTTTATTTGCTTTTGCCGGTTTGTCGGGAGTGCCTATACAAAAAGAAGTCTTAGCTGGCAAAGAAAAACTGCTAAAGAAATCTATAATATGGGCCGTAGCGATAGTCAGCTTGCTCTACTTCCTTTTTGCCTTTACTGTCGTAGGCATTTCCGGTGATATAACAACCCCAGATGCGATCAAAGGTTTATATGAATTTTTGGGGGATAGAATAATATTTCTCGGCTCTCTCTTTGGAGCTTTGGCTGTCGGTACTGCCTACATGATGTTGGGAACGGCATTGAGTGAGATTTTCCAGTATGACTACGGTATTAAAAAGTTTTTTTCTTGGGTTTTAGTGGTTATTCCCCCAATAATATTTTTTATCGGTGGGATAAGGACCTTCATCGATATTATTGGCCTAGCCGGCGCGGTAGCGTTGGCATTAGAGATGGCGATATTGGTGCTTATTTACATTAAAGCCAAAAAACACGGGAAGAGAAATCCGGAATACAGCTTGTCTGTCCCCAAATTTATTCTATATTTTTTGGTGCTAATTTTTGTGGCCGGTATAGGCTATGCCTTGATTAATTGAAAGAATCTTTTTTTATGATCAAAAGGGCCGAGGAACTGTTGTTTTATTTGCTTCTTTTTTCAATTCCTTTTCAAACAAGGCTTATTTTGTGGCAACAGAATTGGTATTTCAATGAATGGCAGGCCGTATCATTATATGGAACAGACTTACTTTTAATCATCCTTTTTTATTTTTGGTTTAAAACATCCTTAAAATTCAAGCTTCAAATTCAAGATTATTTTCTCCTGCTGTTTTTGTTATTTTCTGGACTCTCTATTTTAAATGCCGATTCAATGGTCATTAGTACATATCAATTTTTAAAATTAACTGAATTTGTTTTGTTTTATTTTTACATAAAAAATTATGCGCTGGGTAAATTCAATGTTTTCAATTCTTTCGCAGCTGTTTTAATAGGAGGATTTTTTCAAGCCATAATTTCTATTGGCCAATTTATTAAACAATCAGATTTTGGCCTAAGATTGTTTGGGGAAACACTTCTGAGTCCAGAGATACCGGGCATAGCAACATTTATAAATACTGTCGGCGAAAAGATTCTGCGGCCATATGGCACTACTTCGCATCCAAATATCCTGGCGGCATATTTATTCGTGGTTGTTTTTACTTTCTATGCTTATTTCTTATATAAGCGCAGGACCGAGAACAAAAAACGAGAGTATGCATTGTTGGCTTTTTACGGGATACTTCTGTTTGCCTTTCTTTTGACATTTTCTCGGACAGTGATTTTTATATTCCTTATAGGGCTATTTATCCGTTGGATATTATTACTTTTCAAGGGATTACTTAGAAAGGAAAGATTAAAAATCCGTATAAGCAGGATTGCGACGGTAAGCCTGTTGGTGGGCATTATTTTTTCTTTTTTATACTGGTCGGAGATTAAAAGCCGGGCGTCAATATCTTCTTCAGATGAGGCTGTTGCGCTGAGGCTCTATTATAATAATGAGTCTTTGAAATATGGAGTTAATTTAACTGGAGTAGGAATAGGCAACTTCACGAACTGGCTTATGGAAAAGAATCCTTATCAGGAAAGATGGTTTTATCAGCCGGTTCATAATATTTATCTTTTAATATATTCGGAAACTGGTTTGTTTGGTGTGGCTTTCTTTTTGTTGTTCTTAATTTATCTTATAAAAACCTTTATCTCGGAAACTGGACTTAAGACGGTTCCGGAGTATTCGGTTTTATTGATGGTCGCATCCGTGCTATTCATCGGTTTTTTTGATCATTTTTTGCTGACACTTCAGCAGGGGAGATTGGTATTTTGGCTTCTACTGGCCATGCTTAATACAAACTATACCCAAAAAATAGCACACCATACTTGACTTACTAAGTCAAGTATGGTAATGTGGTTCGCTGAAGTCGGGTTTCGGTAGATCCGACAGAGCAGTTCCCACTTTTCGTACAGGAGCCAAATATGGCCAAAGGGAAGAGCCAGAAGTACCCGTGTGAGCGAGGCTGTGGTTTCCTCGTTTTCGGTGGCAAGCGCAGACACGAGGAGGGCCAGTGCCCCAAAAAGGGCATTACTGGCGTCATGGGCAACAAGCAGATGCTGGACAGCCGACAGCATGCGCCCATGGCGGCAACGACGGCACCGGGTACGGTAGCCAACAGTTAGGCTGCCGCAGAGCTCTTCGAGGGCGGTCTTTTTAGACCGCCCTCATTTATTACTTGCAATAATATGAAGAATTTTTAAAATCTAGAGATGAGTGATGATCGAACGGAACAACTAAAAAAAATAAAAGAAGAGGTTTTAGGCTTAAAGACTTCGCCTCTATATAAAGAACGGGTTAAAAACAAAGTATTCCCTGTAATAGGCGAAGGTAGTCATTGTGCAAAAATAATGTTTGTCGGTGAAGCTCCAGGCAAGAACGAAGCCGCAACCGGAAGGCCTTTTGTTGGAGCTGCGGGCAAATTTTTAAATGAACTCTTGGTTTTTGTTAGAATAAAAAGAGAAGATGTCTATATTACGAACATAGTCAAAGATAGGCCGCCATTTAACCGTGATCCGCTTCCGGAAGAGATAGAAATATATGCGCCATTTTTAGACAAGCAAATCAATTTGATACAACCTGAAATCATCGCGACACTTGGCAGATTCTCCATGGACTATATAATGAAAAGGTTCAATCTCAATGACAAACTAAAGCCCATAAGCCAACTTCATGGCAATGTTTTTGAAAGTAAAGCACCGTATGGTAATATAAAAATTGTGCCTTTGTATCATCCCGCTGTCGTAATTTACAATAATAGTATGAAAGACACACTAAAAAAAGATTTTGAAATTCTTCGAAGCCTAATTTAGTATGGAACCAGTTTTACAATTTGTTCAAGCGTATTTTCCGGCTCTAGTATCCCATAAATATGTCTTCCTGTTTCTCGGCGCAGCCATAGAGGGTTTTAACACCATGATACTGGGTGGTTTTTTAGTTTCCAGTAAAAGCATTGAACTCTTACCGGCATTTTTAGTTTTTACAGTAGGGTATATCCTCAACGGATATGGATGGTACACTGTCGGTTATTTTGCCGGATCCAAGCCAATAGATAAATGGGGGCGAAAAGATCCAAAAGGAAGGAAGATTATTGAAAAAGTTCAGGAATATTTTGAACGATATAGCGGCAGAGCGATCATAATGACCAAATTCACTTTTTCTTTGACAATCGCAACGTTGATCATGGCCGGGTCTCTTAAATATAACCTCAAAAAATTCACTCTTTATAATGCTATCGGATCAGTCGGCTGGGTATCTGTAACTATGTTTACGGGGTACTTTTTTGGCCAAAGCTACAGATTTTTCTTTGCATACATCAAAGGTTTTACGTATTTTTTGTTGTTTTTAGGCGGAGCTATTGCCCTAATTTTCATATTAAAATCCCTATTCGGCACAGCTTTTATCAAATCAATTTTGATTACCGATAAAATGCGGGAGATAGGGGAAAGGCTTAGGATGGAGCTGGACAAATTTCTCGCCATTGATGATAAGGACAAGCCATAACTGTGGATTGTTAAATAGCCTCGATTATGCTATCCTTGATGTACATATCAAATGTATAAAAAACTAGCTTATTTACTCGTCTTTTCTTTCTTTTTAGGAGCCACCTTCACTGCCAGGGCTGCTACGGAAGAGACTAGATTTTTTGTTAAATCAACGAGTCCTTTTTGGAAAAAATCTTTTGGAGTAAGACATAATTTTGAAGACGGATTTACTACGGAAGCTACAGAATGGCAACTAAGGTTAGCCAAGATTTTTGGTATTGAATTAGAGCCGGTCAAAAAACTTCACATCCTTCCTTCCATCCCTTCTGGTAAGCCAGCGGCGGTTAACGTGAGACACAAACCGGCTGACCAAACTCCATGGGGAGTAGAAGCGGTTTACAATGATTATCTTGTTGAAAAAACAACTGGCGGATCAGGAGTCAATGTTGCAATATTGGATACCGGTATTTATAAAGCCCACCCTGATTTGAAGAGTCGGGTTGGTGAGTGCAAAGACTTTACATCTCCAAAACTTCCGTTTGCCGACGGCAAATGTGACGACAAAAATGGTCACGGCACCCATGTAGCCGGAACAATAGCGGCTGATGGTGGAGCGGATGGACTGGGTATCTATGGTATTGCTCCTGGGGTCAAAGTTTTAGCTTACAAAGTTTGCATGAATAATGGGTCCTGTTGGGCAGATGATATTGCCGTTGCCCTAAGAACCGCAACCGATAATGGGGCTGATATTATCAATTTAAGCCTTGGTTCTGATACTGAAAGCAAATTAATAACAGATGCCGTTGCATATGCCTCTGGAAAAGGCGCTCTTATTGTCGCTGCTGCGGGAAATGACGGCCCTTATCAGGGTAGTATCGATTATCCCGCTCATAGTATTGAAGTTATCGGAGTGGGGGCGATTGATGCCAATACTTCGGTAGTCGAATGGAGCTCCAGGGGCTCAAACTCCAAGACTCAACCTTATGTTTTAGAAGCTGGGGATATTGAGTTTGCGGCTCCAGGCGCAAACGTAGAATCAACTTGGAATGATGGCGGTTATGTTATTCTATCAGGCACTTCTATGGCCACACCCCACGTCTCAGGTTTAGCTGCAAAATTATGGCAAAAAGATTCTTTAAATCCCGCACTGGAAACTAGGAATTTATTAAGACAATTCTCAAAAGATTTAAATCCGGCCGGAGATGACGATGATTCTGGCTGGGGACTTCCGACTCTGTGAAAATAAATCACGTCATCAAGACTTTAGTGATCTCTGATTTTTTTGTTAATGCCGGTTTTAGCGTGTTCGCTCCTATTTTTGCAGTATTCGTAACTAATCAAATCGAGGGAGGAACATTGCAAGTAATCGGATTTGGCGCAGCGTTAACTCAAATATTTAAAGCCAGCCTCCAGATACCGGTTGCTAGAATTTTGGATAAGAACCACGGCGAATACGATGATTTCTATTCTATGGTGGCGGGAAGCATCTTAACGGCTACAATACCCTTTTGGTACTTGTTCGCCTCAACTCCGCAACATATATATATAATACAATCTCTATATGGCGTAGGTTTGGCTTTTGCTATCCCTCCTTGGTATGCAATATTTTCAAGACACCTGGACAAACTCCAAGAAAATATAGAGTGGTCTGCGGATTCGATCTCAATCGGTATTGCCGGAGCTGCTGCCGCTGCTTTGGGAGGTATTTTGGCGACTAATTTTGGATTTCACTTCGTATTCCTACTGGGCGGAATGTTCGCTATTTACGGCTCCACCATTCAAATTAAAATTTTCAAAGATCTAAAAGCTAAGGTTCACCGGGGCGAAGTTAAGCCTCATAAGCACTAGGCGACCACAAAACTCCAGATGAACGATAATATAATTCACGAGTTTGATGAGATCCAGACAGAACAAGACGAGAAAAGCATAGAAAATCATCAGACTTTTGTAGGCCGCCTGAAAGGATTCTCTGAAGAAGAAATATTTTTGGTAGATTTTGCCTATGATTTGGCTAAAATTGGCCACGTACGGCAGACCCGGGATACGGGAGAAAGGTATTTCGAGCACTTAAGAAATGTCGCTCTGATTTTGATTGATGAACTCAAAATTCATAACTATAAAATGATCATAGCGGCGCTTTTACATGATTCAATAGAAGATACTTTTATTTTTGGTCACGCCACCAAAGAAACTTACTCCGAGTGGCAAAAAATCGCTATGCATCGATTAACCAAACTATTCGATTGGGAGACAGCGGGGATGATTATAAATCTTACTAAACCAAAGATTGACGGTGTCGAAATTTTGGACAAACATCAGGCTCACACTGTTTATATAAACAATTTAGCCAAATCTTCAAACGAGACAATCCTGCTTAAAATGTGTGACCGCTTGCATAATTTAAGAAGCCTTAGGGGCTGCACCAAAGAAAAACAAGAAAGAATCGCCAAAGAAACCGAAGAAGTTTATTTTGCGCTATTCAATAAGGTGCTGGATAAGTACCCAAGTGAGGGAAATTATTTAATTTCAGAAATGAAAAAAGCGTTAGCTGAACTAGCTAACGCTTAGAACTCTTCTTCCAAAACTTTTCCCGCTTTTTCAGTGGCTACTTTTTCAAGCATGCTATCTTCCTCGGAGACCCAATAAATATCCGCCCAGTCAAACTGATCTAGTTCAGCCCCAAACGACAAAGCTTTAGACAAAAGGGCATTATTTCCTTCTCCAAAGACTTGTTGGTCACTATCATACAAGGAGTCTACAATTTCCATAAGCTCATCTGTGCTAGAAACGTTTTTAATGCTATCAATTAACTCGGGGTCTTCGTGAAAATTATCGTCATCTGTTTCCGACGGATCAACTGCATTTTCAACGGCATGTTCTTGCTTAGAACTTTTATCAAGAAGATTGCTGACTATGATGATTATTAAAGCGCTTACAAAGCTCCAAAATAGGACGGTTTCAGTCAGTGAATTGAACTCCAGCAGTGTAAAAACCATTACACGTCGAATAACTTATGGTATATTACCATTAAATGACTAGATTTCAAGAAAAAATATATAATTTCGTAAAATTGATACCAAAAGGGGAAACTCGAACTTATAAAGAAGTTGCGACCGCTATTGGCCAGCCCAGGGCTTATAGAGCGATTGGCAACGTTCTTGGTAAAAATTATAATTTAGATATACCCTGCCACAGAATCGTAAGGTCTGACGGCAAAATAGGCGGCTACAATAGAGGCGCAAAGAATAAATTAAAGCTGCTAAAATCCGAAGCACGAAATCCGAAACAAATTCAAAAGTTTCGAATTTCGAAATTCGAATTTCAAGATTAAATTCGTGAAACGAATTTTACTAGTTGGTGGCGGAAGCGGTGGCCATGTTTATCCTTTGGTTGCGGTGGCCAACGCACTTATCAGAAAAACCCAGGAATCCGGAGTTAATTTGGAAATGAGGTTATGGGGAGATGGGGATTTTTTAAAGAAAGCCGGAGAAGATACAAACCTAAAGCCAGTCAAAATTATTGCCGGCAAGTTACGGCGCTATTTTAGCCTTCTCAATATTTTGGATTTTTTTAAGTCGATTGTAGGTTTTATCCAAGCCATGTGGTTGATGTATTGGTACATGCCGGATATGGTCTTCACTAAAGGCGGCTACGTATCAGTAATGCCGGCAATAGCAGCAAAATTATATATGATTCCAGTATTTATCCATGAATCAGATTCTACTCCGGGATTGGCCAATAGAATAATAAGCAAAATTTCAAACACAATTTTTATATCATTTGCCAGCTCCGCTAAATACTTCGATTCTACAAAAGTTCAATTGGTTGGTAACCCCATTAGATCAGACATAGTCGGCGCAGATCGTACTGCATCTATGGCCAATTTTAATTTAGACGCCAACAAACGAACGATATTGGTCTTAGGTGGCAGTCAGGGCGCCAAAAACATCAATGACCTTATTTTAAACTCTTTGGTCCAGCTTGTTGAAAAATACCAAATCATTCACCAGAGTGGCGACAATCAATATGGCCAGGTAAAAACTGAGGTTGAAAAATACCAAAAAGAAGGAGAATCATCTTATGGGGGCTTGATCGCATCTAATTACAAATTGTATCCGTTTTTAAATAAAGATGAATTAAGATCTGCTTATTCAGCAGCAGACATCATCATATCTCGTGGCGGCTCCGGACTGCTATTTGAAATTGCTGCAGCAGGTAAACCGGCTATCATTATCCCACTCTCAAAAGAAGCCAGCCGTGGCGACCAAATAGATAATGCGGCGGAATTTTTAGGATATGGGGCGGTTATTTTGGAAGAAGGAAATCTTACGCCTCACATACTCATTAGCCAAATAGAGCACCTTTTAAAGCCGGAAAACTACGCTTCAGTTTCTGAAAAAATCAGGTCGTTTGCAAAGCCGGATGCTGCTGATAAAATAGCCGAAACACTATGGTCTGGTCTGTAGTCGGACATGACAAAAATAAAAAATATTTTCAAACCGCCCTAAAAGACGGGTATTTAAGTCATGCCTATTTATTTTCGGGGCCTGAAATGATTGGTAAGAAATTATTTGCCAAAGACCTTGTGGATCTATTAAACAACCGCGGTTCAGAAAATAATCCTGATTTTATATCGGTAGGCCATTCAATAGAAAATATTAGAGACTTAAAATCTTTTCTTTATGTAAAGCCTTATTATGGCCCCTATAAACTTGCTTTAATCGATGAAGCAGAAAAAATGACAGCAGAGGCCTCAAATGCATTGCTAAAAATACTCGAAGAGCCTTCGTCTTCGACGGTCATAATTCTTGTCAGTTCTAAGCCCAAGCTCCTTTTACCGACAATTTGGTCCCGATGCCAAGAAATAAAATTTCAACCATTAATGGGAGAAGATTTAATTTCATTCCTACCAAGCAAACTGAGAGCAGAAGATAAAAACTTCTTGAAACAAATTGCCAGTGGCCGGCCAGGTTGGATTATAAAAAACGCTGAGAATGCTGGCGAAATAAGAGATTCGGTTCAGGAGTTCGACAAGATTTTAAAACAAGGTATTTTTGAAAAAATTCAATATGCGGCAAAGGTAGTCGAGAGAGAAAACCAAGTTCAATTAATAAGCGATCTGATTTATTGGTATTCTGGACAAGAAAATAAGCAAGCTAAACTTATAAAAAACCTGATTCAACTCTCCGGCATCGTGTCTCAGTCTCAATATAACCACCGCCTAGCACTAGAAAACTTTTTGATAAATTCACAATAAAATGATATATTCTTGAAATGTACAAAGACTTGATCAATCAACGAAAAAAAGACTTCGAATCTGCTTTTGAATTTACCAAAAATGAGATCGCATCGATACGTACTGGCCGTGCCCACTCATCAATGGTTGAAGATTTGCAAGTCGATTACATGGGCTCTAAGCTGCGGGTTAAAGAACTCGCCGGCATAACGACGCCCGAACCTCGGGTGCTACACATCCAACCCTGGGACAAGAACGCAATTCAAGTAATAGAAAAGGCAATTAAAGACAGCTCCCTAGGACTTAATCCAGCAACTGATTCAACCGGAATAAGACTGACCATCCCGCCATTAACAGAAGAACGCAGAAAAGAATTTATAAAACTACTCGGCCAAAAAATAGAAGAAGGCCGAATAAAAACAAGACAAACAAGGGAAGATGTTTTGAAAAAAGTTCAGAACGAAATAAAAGCAAAAACTGCGCGCGAAGATGATTTACGTTTGGCAAAAGACGAAATCCAAAAAATTATAGATGATTATAACAAAAAATTTGATGATCTCTACAAAAAGAAAGAACAAGAATTGATGCAATGATAACAGCCGTAATTTTTATCATAGTTTTAGCAATCTTGATACTAGTCCATGAATTGGGCCATTTTATTATGGCCAAAAGAGCTGGAATGAGAGTAGATGAATTCGGTTTCGGTTTTCCGCCAAGAATTTGGGGTATAAAAAGGGGCGAAACTATTTATTCGATCAACGCCATACCTTTTGGAGGGTTTGTGAAAATATATGGCGAAGACGGAGAGGAAAAAGATAGCCCAAAAAGTTTTTCATCTAAACCTATCTGGCAAAGATTCAAGGTTGTTGCAGCAGGAGTGGTAATGAATTTTTTGTTGGCAGCGGTTCTTTTGATGTTTAGCAATTTTCTTGGTTTGAGAATCGGAGTGGTTGACGATGAAAATATCCCCAAAGAAATTGAAAATATACAAGTACAAATTATCCAAGTAGCCAAAGACAGTCCTGCCGATATGGCCGGGTTAAGACTCTTAGATGAGATAAAGGGTTTTAAGCTTCCGGACGGGACGGTAAAGACCGTAAGTATAACCAAGGATGTTCAGGTTACGGCCCTGGCTTATTCAGGAGAAACTGCAACTATTTTAATCAAGCGGGGTAATCAAAATTTAGAAAAAGATATCCAATTTAGAAAAGATCCTCCCCAAGGTCAAGGCGCTATGGGTGTAGCATTAGCTACCACAGGGGAAGTTTCTTATCCGTGGTATGAATCTGTCTGGAGGGGAGTATATAATGCAGTAATTGCGACTTTTAATATAATTATCGGATTTTATCTGCTGTTTAAAACCCTGCTTTTGCGAGGCACTCTTATGGCCGATGTCTCTGGTCCTATTGGGATCGCAACATTAACCGGCCAGGCCGCTAGAATTAGTATAAGTTATCTACTCCAATTTGTAGCTTTAATTTCTTTAAATTTAGCCGTTTTAAATTTTATTCCTTTCCCAGCCTTGGATGGCGGTAGAGCCGTTTTGCTGGGAGTTGAGAAATTAAGAGGCAGACCGCTGGCAAAAAGAGTAGAAGGCTTAATAAATTCCGTGGGCTTCTCGCTATTAATTGCATTGATGATTTACGTTACAATTAAGGATATCGCCAATCTATAAATGAGATTATCGCAACTATTTACAAAAACATTAAGGGAGGCGCCAGCAGATGAATTGGCAATTAACGCCCAGTATTTGATACGTGGCGGTTTAGTTTTTAAAAATTCTGCAGGAGTATATTCGCTTTTGCCTTTAGGCTGGCGAGTGATTCAAAAAATAGCCAATATTATCAGGGAAGAAATAAATGCAATTGGCGGCCAAGAATTATTGATGCCAACATTGATAGAAAAAAAATACATGGAACCGACGGCAAGGTGGGACTTGGATGTGGGATATTTCGCTAAAGCAAAATCAGAGAAAGAAGCCGGATTTGTTTTGGGCTGGTCCCACGAAGAAGTGCTCACAACAATCGCTTCTAAGTACATCAGTTCATACAAAGACCTTCCCTTTTCCGCATACCAAATACAAACTAAATTCCGACACGAAGCCCGGGCCAAATCAGGACTTTTGAGGGGCAGGGAGTTTATGATGAAAGATTTGTATAGTTTCCACTCATCACAAAAAGACCTGGATTTGTACTACGAGAAGGCAAGGGAGGCCTACCACAAAATTTTCGGACGTTGTGGATTAAAAGCCATATACACTGTTGCCGCCGGAGGTATTTTTACCGATAAATTTACTCATGAGTTCCAAGTATTATCTCCGATTGGTGAAGATACAATCATGCTTTGCCCGGGATGCAATTATGCTGAAAATATTGAAATATCAAAACTTAAAATAGACGATCCTTGTCCCAAGTGCGGGACAAAAGTAATTGAAGAAAAATCAATTGAAGTTGGTAATATTTTTGATAATGGGACAAAGTACTCAGCTGCCCTTGGCTTAGAATTTGCCGATGAATCAGGCAATAAACAGCCGGTTGTGATGGGTGCTTATGGAATAGGCTTAGGAAGAGTAATGGGAACTGTCGTTGAGATACAAAATGACAAAGATGGGATGATTTGGCCGGAAAGCATAGCGCCTTACAAAGTTCACCTGATATCTCTGGACGGAACCGATGAAGAATCAGAAAAAATGTATAGAGATCTGCAAGCAAAAAATGTAGAGGTGCTATATGACGATAGAGACGACAAAACAGCCGGGGAAAAATTCGCTGATGCCGACTTGATCGGCTGCCCGATACGCTTAGTGGTCAGCAAAAAAACTCTTGCGCATAACAGCGTGGAAATAAAAAAACGCTCAAGTAAAGAAACTCAACTAGTCCCCATAGACAATTTGGAGCTCTAATTTTGATTGTTAATAAGAATTTGTGCTATGTTGTGGGCAGACAACCTGTTTTGTCTACTCTAAATGTTCAATAAACTTTTTGGTTTTTGGTCTAAGGATGTAGGTATTGATCTGGGTACTGCTAATACCCTTGTTTATGTTCGAGGTAAGGGAATAACCATTAACGAGCCCTCTATCGTCGCTGTAAACCAAAAGACAGGTAAGATTCTTGCCATTGGAGGCGAGGCAAGGAAAATGATCGGCCGCACCCCAGGCTATATAATGGTCTCGCGGCCCTTGGTGTCCGGAGTAGTCTCGGATTTTGAGGTTACAGAGCAAATGCTTAAGTATTTCATCGACAAAGTCCACCAAGAAGGTTTTACCGTTGTGCCCCGGCCAAGAGTGGTTGTTGGCATACCTTCCGGAGTAACTGAGGTAGAGAAACGTGCCGTAGAAGATGCCACTTATAGCGCCGGAGCCAGAGAAGTTTATTTGATCGAAGAGCCCATGGCGGCAGCCATCGGAGCAAGGCTGCCAATACACGAGGCAGTGGCTAATGTCATTGTAGATATGGGCGGTGGCACGACCGAAGTCGCAGTAATATCGATGGGTGGATTGATTGCCTCAAGATCATTACGTATTGCCGGAGATAAACTTACTGACGATATTTTGCGCTATTTGAGAGAAGAAAGGAACCTATTGATAGGCGAAGCTACTGCTGAAAATCTAAAAATCAATTACGGTTCGGCTTACCCTCTTGAAGAAGAAGTGGAGGGAAGAGTCAGGGGCAGAGATTTGGTTTCCGGTTTGCCAAAAGAAATAACCATAACCTCCGAAGAATTAAGGGAAGCAATGCAACGATCAATCAAGAGTATTGTGTTAGCAGTTAAGAACACGATCGAAGAAACGCCGCCCGAACTGACAGCCGATTTGATAAATAGACACATTTTTCTTGCCGGTGGAGGAGCTCTTTTGAAAGGCCTAGATAAGCTTATCGCCCAGGAAACAAAACTTTTTGTAAAAATAGTAGACGATCCTCTGACGGCGGTGGCTAGAGGATGCGGATTCGTTCTCGAAAATATAGACCAATGGCGGCCGGTGTTGGTATCGACGGAAAAAGAAGCTTACTTATAAATGATCCCCAAAAAGCCTTTAAAGCTAATAATAATTTTGCTTTTAGTTTTTACGTTTTTTAGTTATCTGAATGTGGTTCCAGGCTTTAGTTTGGGAAAAAACATAATGGCTAAAGTATTCGGCAACCTTTCAATCGTTAGAAAAACCATAGCTTCAATAAATACGACCTCAAATTTAACTAAAGATAAAATCCGGCTAGAAGAAGAGAATTTAAAACTTTTATCACGCATAGCCGAATTAGAGTACGTTCAATCGGAAAACGTATTTTTAAAGAATATTATCAAAATATCTGATACAAATAAATCTGAGTTTATCTTAGGAAATATTTACACCTGGACCCTTGGTCCTAATGGTTATACTGTTTTGCTTAATAAGGGCTCTAGGTCCGGGGTGGCCGAAGGGGACATAGCCATAACCGGCGAAAGAGTTTTGGTCGGGGTAGTTTCAGAAGTTCAGAATAATTTTTCAAAAATTTTGCCGGTCACAGACCCGAAATTTAAAGCAACTGCGAGAATTGTGGGGCTGGATACATCCGGAATAGTAACCGGTGCCTTAAGAGAAGGTTTGCATTTTGAATTAATAATCCAAGAAGATCAAATAACAGAAGGAGACATGGTTGTAACCAGCGGCAATGATATTTTCCCTGACTCGCTTGTTATTGGCAAGGTTAACCAGATTAAATCCACTGAGGGCCAGATCTTTAAAGAAGTCATTCTGGAACCAAGCATGGCAAAGAGCATCTTGGACAGTGTCCTGATTTTGAAACCATAATGTTTTTGTTTTTTTTATCAATTTTAATTATTTTTCTAGATTTTGTTTTTATACCATCCCTTACTGGATTTTTATATGGTTCTTTGTCTTCACTGTTTTTAATATCACTAATACTGTACTTCGGGATAAGAAAAAATGTGGTGGTGGCTTGTTTATTTTTTTGTATCCTAGTGGAACTATCTCTGGGATATAAATTCGGGTCTTATTCCGCTTCTTTTTTATTTATTTGCCTTTTAATTTTGCTTATATCCAGGTTCATAAATATTCCCACGGTCAAAGGCTCGGGAAATATTCTGACCATCTCGATATTGTCATTGGCCGCACCATTTTTAAACTACGTATTTTTTGTAGTTTTTAACTACATTGATGAGCGAAACCTTTTAGGACTGCGGTACGAAATAATTGACCTGGCATATTTAGGATATTATGCTTTAGAAGCCTTTTTAATTTTAAACGCAATTAAACTACTTGATGCTCAAAAAAGAATATAAAATTTCGGTTAATCAAGAAGACTGGGTAACACCGGAGGAAACTCTTTTAGATTCGAGCAGCGAATATTCCGATATTGAAAAACCGATAGCAAGCGCAGTTTTTAACTATATTTTTATTGGAATAATGATTTTTGCCGGCATTATATTTAGTATGACCGTCAAATTATCAGTTATAGACCATGAACAGTTTGCAGCTCTTTCCATCCAAAATAGTACCGCTAATTTTTTTGTTCCGCCGCCCAGGGGCTTAATCTTCGATAGGAATGATGTTGCATTAATCAAAAATACTCCCAGCTTTGACCTGCTTGTGGTTTCCAGGGAGATAAAAGAAAAAAACCCTGAGACTGAACAGAATATTTCCAAAATTTCCCAAATCTTAGGCGCTCAGGAAGTTGACTTGAAAAAATCAATTTTTGAACAGATGGAAAATAATTCTATTTTCTTTATCGCGAAAGATATCAGTAAAGATCAGCTCTTGGCCATGAACTTTCTGTCACCAAAAGGGTTTTACATCATTCCTACAATGAAAAGAGGCTATGTTGACGGGCATCAATTCTCTCAAATCATCGGCTATATCGGCAAGGTGAATAAAGAAGATTTGCGAGATGCCTATTATAAACACACCGATACCATAGGCAAGCTGGGATTAGAGGCACAATACGAAAACTACCTTAGAGGCGAGCATGGCAAAATATATTTTAGCCGGGAAGATATGAGAGGAGAAAATGTTGATCCTGTTTCAGGAAAAAATCTTACCACTAGCATAGAATTCAATCTTCAGAAAAAGTTATACTCCGAATTATTTGAAATTTTAAGATCAGCGGGACTGGATAAAGCTGCGGCTGTCATCCAAAATCCAAAAACCGGTGAAATACTGGCCTTAGCAAGCTTTCCGAGTTTCGACAACAATATTTTTAATGAGGGCCTCTCGGAAAAGGAATTCGACAAACTATTTAAAAACACTTCGCGACCCTTATTCAACCGGGTTTTAAGCGGCTTATATAATCCCGGTTCGACGATTAAGCCTTTCTTGGGAATGGCCATCCTGGAAGAAAAGATATTTAATCCCACTGACAATATAAGAGACTGCATTAGTCTGGTACTACCTAACCCCTACGACCCTGATTCGCCGGCGGTA